>BNJU01002737.1_pt1 | contig 40639 bp, 47 predicted proteins | sample 8539281 | NCBI WGS metagenome assembly BNJU01 (sample SAMD00202456, study PRJDB9452) | human saliva metagenome | isolation source: human saliva | place: Japan
CCACCGCCTTCAGATGCTCGAAGGTGAAGGTTTCGCAGGTTCCGGTCACCGCAATAGCGTCAATGCGAAAGCGCGGAAAATCCAGGTTCTCGCGCAGGCGACCAGAGAATCGCCAGCGAGCGCGTGCGACACGCCTTATCGCGGTCAATGGACGCGAACGGGTGCCCTAAAAGTCTTCGCTGCGCGGGTCTTGACCTCAACGAAAAACCAGTTCGTCCTCGGGGTCAATGGCGATCTAGGTCGAGCTCGCCGCGGATCTGTTCGTGTTCCAGCCCGGCGGGCGGTCGCCAATTCCTCCAGAATGCGGTAGCCGTTCGCTTCCAGGATGCGGGCGGTCAGCTCCTGCCCCACCCTGCCGACGCTGTGGGCGCGGGGCGGGGTTCGCTGGAGCTGGGTTCGCGGAGTCTGGGTGCTCTGGAGCAGAGGTCTGTTGGGTGCGCTTCGGGTTGCAGGCGCGGGCTGTTATTCGGGCTGTTGTCATGGGTCTCCCCCGGTAGATAGCGGTAGTGTTTCTACTGTGCCCGCCCGCGCGTGCTCGAAGGCTGTTAACGAAAAACTGTGGATAACCTCGGCTTCCAGAAGGAATTAGAGGTTATCCACAGTCGGTTATTTGAAATTTTGGGGGCATATTTTTTCAAAAACGCCGCTCGGGTGCCGATTCGACGCGTCATATTCGCGCGGGTTCATCACGCAGTTTCATCACGCAGTTTCATCCTGCGATTTCACACCAGCTCTGCCACCCGGTAGCTCGGCGACCAGTGCTTACCCCCGGCAAGGCGGTAAATCAGGCGTGAGCTGAGGCGTTAAAGTCCGGCATTTCCGGCACGGTGAACTCCTGGTTGGGCAGGCGCTCCTCCACGTTCACGTCACGCACCGAGTAGGCGTGCACCTTCTTCACAAAGCGGTTGGAGCGGAATACATCCCACACCCACACGTCGCTCATGCTCACCTCAAAGTAGAGGTGCCGTCCTGCACGTGCGGGTGACGATCCACCTGGTTCGCCAGGTAGAAGCGTCGGTCGGTTTTCTACCGCGTAGCTAAAGAGCGACATGACGTCTTTGTATTCGCGGTAGAGCGCTATTTGGGCGTCGGTCTCGTAGTTTTCGAGGTCTTCTGCGCTCACTACTCTTCCTTTCCTGGGCTTTTGTAGTACTGATTCAGCGGTGGCACGTTAGGCTTTCGCAAGCTTCCGAGGCGCGGTTTTCAGGAACATCACGCACTCTAACCGCGCTGTGCCGCAGCAGCCTCAATCTGCTCGGCGGTCGCCGGAAGCGACCATGACAGTCGATGCTGCGGGCTGGGGCCCTGCACGCTAATCGCCTCGCGGTGAGCGGCAGATCCGTAGCCCTTGTTCTTTGCCCAGCCATGCCCCGGGTAGCGCGGGTATCCAGCTGAACCATCAGTTCGTCACGTTCCACCTTCGCAACCACCGATGCGGCGGCGATGGAGGCGCACTTGTAGTCGCCCCTAATGATCATGGTCACCGGCATCTGCGCGGGCTCACCTGCACCGCCTGCGCCTTCCCACGCCTGGGCGAGCAGTGCGTTGTAGTGTGCCTGCGCCGGGTCCGGTGCCAGCGCACTGAACAGGTCCTCCTGCGGAGGGGTGAACCAGTCGTGCTTACCGTCCAGCAGGGCGGCGTCGGCACGGTATCCGCGGCGCGCCAGCTCGGCGAGCGCACGCTGGGCGGCAAGCCTCAGCGAGAAGGGTCATGCCGAGCCGGTCAATATCAGCCGGTTCCACATGCCCGACCGCCACGGCGCACCACTGGCGGATCTCGGGAACCATGGATTCGCGGCGTGCCGGTGAGAGCGCCTTGAGTCGATCAGCCCGCCCACCTCGAGGGTGGCGTCCGGGGTGAGGATTGCGACGCCCACGGTGACCGGGCCCGCCATGGAGCCGCGGCCTCACCTCGTCGATTCCGGCAACCGTGCGGGCGCCGGAGGCGAAGAGCTGCTGCTCGTACTCGAGGTCGGCGGCGGGCGGGGTTGTCTTCGAGGGCTTAGCTGTGCGGGTTTCGTTGCGCTCTTCTGGGCGCTCACCATCATTCCCCAAGCTCGCTTATTCGCTCGGGGTGGAGGTCGGTGCGGGAATCGAGGAGAACACCGAGCTCTGATCCCTGCAGCAGACCGAAGTGGTTCAGCGGCCACGCCACCACGAACACGTTACCCTGCACGTCGTCCTTGGAGATGAACGCGGTGCCGTCGCTAATGTGGTAGCGGGAGTCGGCGGAGTTGCTACGGTGGTCACCCATCACGAAGTACTTGCCGGCGGGCACGGTCACCTTGAAGGGCACCTCCGAGGGCGGGTTGCCCGGGTACAGGTACGGTTCGGTGATTTCTACGCCGTTGACCTTGATCTTTGCCGTTGCCGTCGCTTTCGACCACGTCACCGGGGGTGCGATAACGCGCTTGACCAGGAAGTTCGAGGAGGTATCCGGCAGAATACCCGCGAAGGACAGGGCGTCCTTGAGCGGGCTGCTGGACTTCTGAGCGGAGGGAATCCAACCCTGAGAGTCCTTGAAAACGATCACGTCGCCGCGCTTGGGCTCGCTAAAGTAGGAGCCCGCCACGTTAATGAACACGCGGTCGTTGACCTGCAGGGTCTGCTCCATGGAGCCGGAGGAATGTAGAAGCCGCGCAGCGGAAGGTCTTGACCAGGAATGCGATGACCAGCGCGTAGAGGATGACGGTGCCGCCCTCGCGTGCCTGCACCCAGAGCCATTCGCCGAGGCGGCCTTCTTCCTGCGCCTGGGAGTAGGTCAGCTCTGCCTGTTCGGCGCGCTTTGCCTTGCGGCGTTCCCTGGGGGTCATTTCGGAGAAGTCCTTGGTGGTTTCCACGTCTGCGGCTGTCTCCTCGTCGGTGGCTTCTTCGCGCTTAGTGTTCTTCGCGGCGGAAGAAGTCGCAACGGCGGCATCTGCGGAGGCGGCGCTCGCCTCGGCGCTAGCTACCACCTCGTGATCGCGCTCAGAGGTGCTCTTGAGTATCGCTTTCGGTGGAAGAGACAGCGCTCCAGGGGCTCGCCTTCTCGGTCGAGGCCTTCTCATCTGCCGTCTTTTCGGCGGCGAGACGCGCGAAGTATTCTTCCATTTCGCGGCGCTCGCGGCGGCTTTGAGGCTGGTATCCCTCGGGGAAGGGGCTGGTGTTCGCAGTGTTCTTGTCGTCTGCCATGCTGGAGTGAGCCTTTCGTTTGAGAGATACCTAGCTCGAGTGAAACGGTACCTAGCTATTGTATCGAGAGTGTTTGCGCTCTTGGGCTTTTATTTTCTGAGAGCGGCAAGGTTCTCAGAAAGCGGGGTTTCAGAAAGCGGGGTCTCAGAATATGCAAAAACCGCTCCTCTCCCGCGGAATGCGGTTGGGGAGCGGTTTGCAACAGAATTCTGTATCTATAAAGATTAGAACTCGCGCTTCTCGCGGATACGAGCAGCCTTACCGTGGCGGTCGCGCATGTAGTACAGCTTTGCACGACGGACGTCACCGCGGGTCACCAGCTCGATCTTCTCGATGGAGGGAGAGTGAACCGGGAAGGTACGCTCAACACCAACACCGAAGGAAACCTTGCGGACGGTGAAGGTCTCGCGAACGCCTGCACCCTGGCGGCCAACGACGAAGCCCTTGAAGACCTGGATACGGTGGTTCTTACCTTCAACGATCTTAACGTGAACGTTCAGGGTGTCACCGGGGCCGAATGCGGGGATGTCGTCACGGAGGGACTTCTTGTCGAGGAAGTCAAGAGTCTGCATAGTTGTAGATCTCCAGAGTCATCTGCCGCAGGTCAAATAGACTCAGATTGCTCTGCCCCACTGCGGGACAGAAAACTTCATGCTTCGGACAGGATTGGTGCCCGAAGGTTGACATCGTTGGTCGCTCTTCCCCCTGCGGCAGGGGCGTGCCCGATGTCAACACAATGCTCCATTATCCCAATGCACCCGCGTTTATGCAAGCATCCGGGGAGCACTTTTAGAAGGGGGGTTCGTCACTCTGCGCTCCCCCGCCCTGGGATGCGTTATTCTGCACTCCCCCGTTCTGTGCAGGAGCACCCGGAGCGGCCACACCCGACGCCTCCGCGTTCTGCTGGGGTGCGTGCGGCGGGGCATAGTGCTGCGTGTACTGAGACATGCCCGGTTGTGGCGCCTCCTGCAACGGCGCACCCGGCATACCCAGCTGAGGTGCGCCCTGCTGAGGTGCACCCTGCATGGATCCCTCGTTGACTGTGCGCTTCTCCACGGTGCGGGCGAAGGTGCTCGTACCGTAGTTCAGGTCGTGACCGATGCCGAGGGCATCCACCTCTACCGTAGTGCCCTGCGTGCCGTCTTCGCGGTTCCAGCGGCTAATGCGCTGGCGGCCACTCACGACCAGCGGCTGCCCCTTTTCAATGGAGGTGGCGATGTTCTGCGCGAGGCGGCGGTAGGCTTTCACGGTGTACCAGTTGGTGGTGCCTTCCTTCCAGGTGCCGGTGGCGTCCCTGCCAGCGCAGGGTGCTGGCGAGGCGAAAGTTCACGACGGGCACCCCGTTGGGCAGGGTGCTCAGTGCCGGGTCGGAGGCGGTGAATCCGCGAATCAGGATGGTGTCGCTCATGGTTTCTCCTTAGAAACTAGTGGGTGGGTTCCTTCACCTTGCCAGGGATGACCCGACCCCGCATCCGGCGGTTACCGGTTCTGTGGATAACCGCGCGTTTTGCGGTTTTGAGCACCGCCTGTGGATAGGATTTTTGAACTTTTCACCCCGTTTTTTCAAAAATCGCCTGCGGGCAACGCATTCCCTGCAGAAATATGACGACTACGCCCCATCCGGCATCGTGATAGGTATCTCAGCGTCGAGGGCGGCTATTTTACCCTCAAGTTAACTATTTCTATCCCGCGCACTCTATCCTTGATGATGCGGTGCACTCAGCCGCATCCCGTCTACCCGCCTTGGAGAACCCGTGAGCAAAAAGCCCGCGAACAACAACCTGCCATCCCTGCAGGAACTTCAGCAGCTGCAGCGCAACCTGCCCAAGCTGCCCGATTCGATGGACCCGCAGAAGAAGCGCCTTATTTACGGTCTGCTCGCTGTGTTTGCCGTAATCGTGCTGATTATTGGTCTGGTCTACGTGAGCAAGAACGGTGTGGACGGGCTGCTCGGCACCGATAAGAGCACCTCTTCTACCACCGATGATGAAGAGACCAACGTTCAGACTGAAACCCTCGCCGAGGTCAAGAACCCGTACAAGGCGGTTGATCCCGCGACCGCGCTCGCACCGGATCTGGCAACCGCGAAGAGCGAGCTGGCGTCCCTGCAGGTGAAGGAACGCGCCTCGAAGGCCGGCTACTCTCGTGATCAGTTCGGACCCGCCTGGGATGACGTTGACGGTAACAAGTGCAACACTCGTGACGATATTCTGCGCCGCGACCTGACCAATGTTCGTTTCAAGGTCAGGACCCACGCATGCACCGTGATTAGTGGCACTCTGGATGACCCGTACACCGGCAAGACCATCGAGTTCAAGCGCGGCAAGAAGACCTCCTCGGCTGTGCAGATTGACCACGTGGTGGCTCTTTCGAACGCATGGCAGACCGGCGCGCAGGATCTGACTGCAGAGCAGCGCCGCCAGCTGGCGAACGACCCGGAGAACCTGCTCGCTGCAGACGGCCCGGCAAACCAGCAGAAGTCCGATGCGGACGCCGCCGACTGGCTGCCGAGCAACACCGCCTACCGCTGCACCTACGTGGCACGTCAGGTACACGTGAAGGCGAAGTACAAGCTGTGGGTGACCGCGGACGAGAAGAAGGTTATGGAGCGCGTCCTCAACTCCTGCAAGGACACGAACCCGACTAAGAAGAAATAGTCCCCAGACCAAGAAAGTAGCTCTCCCGGCACCGCCTCCTACGTACGGCGGCGCAAAACGTAATGCATACAGAAAACCGCCCTCGCACCCTGAGTTTTGGGTGCGAGGCGGCTTTTCTGCATGGCGCCCCAGGAGGGAATCGAACCCTCGACCAAGAGATTAGAAGGCTCCTGCTCTATCCTCTGAGCTACTGAGGCCTTCCTCTAGGGTACATGAGAATTTATGCTTCTCATGCACCGCGCATCTCACGCAGGGGGCTGTTCCGTACGCTCAGCTGCGCGGCATCAGGCTGGCGAACCAGGAGTTCGCGCTAGGGAACCTCACCTTGGCGGCTTCCCGTTCTGCCTTCTTCACCTCGCGGCGGCGTGCACGGCGGCTGGATGCGCCGGGGAATAGCTGCCACCACAGGCGAATCGAGGTACGGCGAATCTGCGTGGGGTGCAGGCTCACGTACACCATGCGGCGAGTTGCCGGGTCGAAAGCCACAAGGTAGATGACGTAGCCCAGGCAGATAACGAGCGCGATGAGGCGGCCCATGTCCTGGTTGAAGTCGCGCAGGTAGGGCGAGACGTTCAGCTGGTCACTCACTGCGTAGGTGACGAAGAAGAGCGTGGTAATGAAGTACCACATGAGCTGGAAGTGCGAGCGCAGGCCGGTTGCCGCGAGCATCGGGATTGCCCAGAGCAGGTACCAGGACTGCAACATCGGGCTGCACAGGAGCATGAACAGGATGGCGAGGCCGGCGTGGCGCACGATGTTGCGGTCGCGTCCGACGAATGCCATACCGATGGCGCCGAGCATACCGATGCCCTTGCCTGCGGTTTCTAGGATCTTCTTCAGGACCTCGAAGGTGTCTCCCTGAACCACGAGCGAGAGAGTACCGATGATGAGGCCGAGCGGGGTGTACCAAATGTACTGGCCGCCGGTGGTGGACAGCGCCTTAATCCAGCCAAATTCGAGTCCGGTGACCCAGCCCATGAGCGCCATTTCGGCGAGCAGGAGCACGCCGGAGAGCGCCCAGAACACGAACTTGCGCGGCCAGGAGGCGTTCTTGCCCGCCCAGAGCAGACCCACGAAGGGCAACGCCACGAGGGCGAGGGGCTTGACCGCCACGCCGAGAGCCACGAAGGTCACGCCGAGCGGTCCACCCCAGAGGGTGTGACGGTAACGCTTGGCGTAGTAGAGGCCACCGAGCATGAACATGGTCATGAGCGAGTCATTATGACCGCTGGCGATAAATGCCGCGATGAAGAGCGGGTTGGGGCCAATCTGCCAGAGGGCGCGAGCCTGGTTGAATCCGTGAACTTTGGCAAGGTTTGCCACAAAGAAGAGGATGCCGATAACCGCGAGCACGGAGAGCAGACGGAAATAGAAGATGGACAGGTCTACATCTTCGCCAGCTAAGCGCACAATCCATTCTTCAAGCTTGAGCGAGAGGGGACCGTAGGGCGGCGGAGATTCTGCCCATTGCGGGTCGGCGCCGTTCTGCATGAAGTTCGCGATTTCGGAGACGCCGTGCTTGTACGGGTTCAGGCCGTGTGCCATGACCATGCCCTGACCGTAGTAGGAGAACATGTCGCGGCTGTAGATGGTGAAGGCGAAGACCTGCGGCAGGGACCAGCTGACGGTGACGGCTATCATCCACCGCATGGTATTGGGTTCGTTCCAGTCGCCCATTTTCTGGTAGATGCGCAGCCATTCGCGGCACATAATCATGGCGCCGAGGGCGAGCAGGATAATGCCGGTGATGACCCACGCGGCTTCGAATCGGATGGCGCGAATAATTTCGTAACGCCAGAAGTTGGAGCTGTCGGCGAGCCAGCCGACGGCGTAGGGAGCCGAGGGTGACCATGATGGAGCCGATGGTGCCGATAATCAGCGTGCGCAGACGGTGATTATTGACGTAGTCCAAGAGTTTGGGTGAGAGAGGTGCGTCGTGTGCACCGGGGGTGGTGAGCCGGTGTGCTAGCTCCTTTGGTGCGCGCATAACTCCCTTTCTGTCTGCATCGTCGTTCTGGTTTTTATCATACCCGAGCCTCTGGATGCACCCGGCGGATTCACTGTTGCGGTAGAACTGGCGGACAGGTGGCGAGCGCATCGGTGGGCACATCGGTGGGCGTGTCCGCTCCCCTATTTCTGGTCGGCTGAGCGTACTGCGTGTGCCTTTTATGACAGGTCGGGAGGCTGGCCGGCGGCGTTTGGGGGTAGAGTGGGAGGTGAGTATTTCTAGTGAACGTATTGTATGGATTGACTGCGAGATGACCGGCCTGGACGTGGAGAATGACGCTCTCGTCGAGGTGGGCGTTCTGGTCACGGATGCCGATTTGAACATTCTGGGTTCTGGCGTTGAGTTCGTCATCAAGCCCGGTGATGAGTCTCCTGCCGGTGCGCTGGAGAACATGAATGACTTTGTGCGGTCGATGCATGAGGCCTCGGGTCTGCTGCCCGATATTGAGCACGGCGTGTCGATGGATTACGCGCAGGAGCAGGTGCTTCGTTACATCAAGAAGTATGTTCCGGTGGCGGGCAAGGCGCAGCTGGGCGGCAACTCGGTGGGCATGGATAAGCGCTTCTGGGAGCGCTACATGCCCGAGGTCATGGCGCACCTTCACTACCGTGTGATTGATGTGTCGACCATTAAGGAGCTGGCGTCGCGCTGGTACCCGGCGGCTCGTCATAGTGCCCCGGCGAAGACCGGTAACCACCGCGCACTGGGTGATATCAAGGACTCGATTGATGAGTTGAAGTATTACCGTCGCGCCATTTTTGTGCCGCAGGGCCCGGATGCGATTGCTTCGGCGCAGATTGCGCGTGAGGTGGAGGCTGAGCGTGCTGCACGCGAGGCGGCTGAGGCATCCAAGGCGTAAGCGCAGAATGTAACGAGCATCATAGCTTTTCAACTTGGCAGGTTTCTGAATCTCCTGTACAGTAGTATCCGTTGCATATCGCAAGGGAAACCAAGCGAAGCACATGGTGGTCGTAGCTCAGTTGGCAGAGCGCCTGGTTGTGGTCCAGGAGGTCGCGGGTTCAACCCCCGTCGATCACCCCGATGGAAAGGGTCGTTATGGTTATCCGTAACGGCCCTTTCGCTTACCCTCAATCCGGTTCACCCACACACGGTGTACCCGGCAAGTTCCCACTCAACAGTTCCCGTTCAACACAAGCAAAGGATAATTCCGTGGCTATTCGCCCCATCGTTATTCACGGCAACCCCGTTCTGCACCGCCCCGCGGCACCCGTCACCGAGTTTAATGATGAGCTCAAGGAGCTCGTGGCTGACATGTACGAAACCATGGACGCATCCAACGGTGTGGGCCTGGCGGCACCGCAGATTGGTGTGGGCCTGCGCATCTTCACCTACAAGATGGAGAATGAGGACGGCGTTCCCCCGCGCGGCTGCATCATCAACCCGGTACTGACCCTGGGCAAGATTTCTACCGCTGACCCGGACCCCTACGAGGAGGAAGAGGCTGCCTGTCCTTCCCCGGTTGCGGCTTCCCCCTCAAGCGCGCAGAGTGGGTGACCGTGAACGGTCTTGACGAGCACGGCAACCCCGTCCAGTTTGAGGCGACCGGCTGGTTCGCACGCTGCATGCAGCACGAAACCGACCACCTGGACGGCAAGCTGTACGTGAACCGCCTGAACAAGAAGTGGACCAGCAAGATGAAGAAGGTCGTGAAGAAGGAAGGCTGGACCGTCGACGGTAACTCGTGGACGCCCGGCGTGGACCCGGATCCGTTCGGCCACTAATCACGAGCTCTTCTAAAGGTCAGAGACCTTTTCAAGAAGTTTAAAACGAAGACCGCGAATGCACTCTCAAGGCGCATTCGCGGTCTTCGTTTTCCCATCAGCCGATGATCTTTTCCTTCAGCCAACGGTAGCGTGAAACGGGTCATCCTATGAGCCGGGTTCTGTCTAAAACGCCGCCCGAAGGGGCGTTTCGAGGCAATCATCTATCTAGAACGTACGTTGCCGCACGTCTCAAGCAGCCTACCCGAATACGCACCCCGATTAAGCGGGGATCGGGCGCACTACCCTACCATGGCGTATTCTGTTTGACCTTGCTCCGAATGGGGTTTACCTAGCCGGGCACGTCACCGCGCCCGCTGGTGGTCTCTTACACCACCCTTTCACCCTTACCGCGGCGAACCGCGGCGGTTTACTTTCTGTGGCACTGGCCTGCGGGTTACCCCGAGTGGATGTTATCCACCATCCTGTGCTGTGGAGCCCGGACTTTCCTCGAAGCACGTGTGCCTCGCGATTGCCCAGACGGCCCGTTTCACCCAACCCATTATACGCACACCCTTGGAGGTGGCTATTTTCCGGGTTCGTTTCGCGGGTACACGGGGGTACGAGGAGGTACACTAGCGACCTCGCGGGCACGCTGACGTCTCGCAACTACACTGCGCCTCGTAGCTACACTGCGTCTCGCGGGTACACTGGAGAGATGCTGATTCTTCTTCCCCCTTCCGAAGGTAAAACTCCCGCCCCCGCTGGCAACGCGCCCGTATGCTTCGCTGACCTCTCGTTCCCTGAGCTGACCGCCGAGCGTGAGAGCGTCCTGGAGGAGCTGGCGGCAGTTAGCTCGGGCCCCGATGCTCTCACGGAGCTCAAGGTGGGTGCATCCCTCGCAGCAGAGGTGGAACGCAATACCCGCTTGCTGACCGAACCGGCACAGCCCGCGATCCGCACCTACACGGGTGTGCTCTTTGAGGCGCTGGATTATGCGAGCTTCTCCCCCGCCGAACGCGATGCCGCGCACTGGTCGCTACTGATTTCTTCGGCACTGTGGGGTATTCTGCGCCCCGAAGACGCAATCCCCGCCTACCGCCTCTCGATGGGCGTGAAGCTGGGATCGGTGGGTGCGCTCGCCTCCTTCTGGAAGGGTGCGTTGGGTACCGCACTGGAAGCGACTGCGAGGGACCAGCTGATTCTAGATTGCCGTTCTGCCGCCTACGCAAAGTCGTGGGTGACTCCCCGTCGCAGACTCTGGCGGTTCGTGTGGAGCGTGTGGCTGCTGATGGTTCGCGTAAGGTCGTCTCGCACATGGCGAAGCATTACCGCGGCCTGTTTGCACGCTACCTGATTCAGTCGGGTTTGGCGGCTCGTCCAATTGATGGCTCTACGGCTGGTATTGCCGAATTTTTGGAAGAGGTCAGCGAGGATTGGTCGGTGGAGTGTACCCTGCCGACGGCGCGTAAGGCGGGTATTTTGACGCTGCTGGTGCATGAGCAGTAGGTTGCCCAACCTATTTGTTTCCGCTTATTTTTTGCATCATATTGAAAATTTTTTAACTATTTTTCTAGTGGCTTAAATCTGTATTACCCCTTGTAAAACCACATTTCCCCACATTTTAGGGGTAGCTTTTGATGAGCGAGAAGGCGGTTAGTGTCCAACTATCCGCCTTCTTTTTGCGAGTAAAATGTTTATAGTATTAAACGGCTCGCCATTGATGGTGGGTATTTCACTCACAAACACTCATATTCTCAACTCAGCACACATGGAAACACGTCACGCCACGTACGTATAGCAAACGACTAGAGGCTTACCCAATGGTTATTGGTTTGCTAGCGTAGAAGTAACCACTCAGAAACACATCGATGGGACAACGTTATGTCTACTTTTTCCTCTCGTCGCGCCCTCATTTAAGGGTGCGGCAGCGCTAACAGTCGCTGGCGCTTTGGGCGCACACCATGCCGGTGAGCAGGGCGCTCAGGCTGCCACCTTGGACGTTAAGACCACCCCGCTGACGTTCAAGATTACCGAGGCGTCGTTTGATATTAGCGGCTTCAACCTCAGCTACGAGATTACCGCCTTTGCAGGCTGTGCTTGATACTGGCCTGTACACCCCATACATTGAGGCTGGCTACTACACCAAGGAGAAGGGCTTCACTCAGTTCTATTTCTTCGCTCTTGAGCCGAAGAAGCGCATTGAGAATGACCTCTATGTAAGGCACCACGTCATTAATCGTGACATCACTGCCGGCCCGAAGGGAAACTACGGGGTTCGTCTGTCTCTTCGTCCGCGCCGTGAGCAGTACACCATCCTGCGCACTATTGAGGTTCGCCCAACGATTAACACTGAGTTCGCGTGGGCACCGTTCATTGTGGATATTGATATGGATGGCGAGTACGCCCCCGATATCTACAGGTCATGTAGCGCAAAGATTCTGCTGATTGATAAGGATCGTTGCTTCCACCCTCAGCGTGCGGTGACTCGCGGCGACCTGATGGATGCAATTTACCGAGGCGCCCGCTCACCGAAGGTGAAGCTTCCTGCGCGTTCTCCTTTCCCGGATGTGTCCCCGAAGGATGAGCGTTACTCGGCATACATTTGGGCGTACCAGAATGGTCTGACCTCGGGCTGGTCTGACGGTAAGATGCACCCGGAGGCGGTGGCTAGCCGCGCTACGATGGCTGCGTTCTTCTACCGTTACTTTATGCTTACCCCCGGTCGTCGTTCTTAGTGGTTCCGTCCCACTACCCCGCAGGATATGAAGCCGGGTGCCCCGTTCTACACCGAGTCGGTGTGGCTGCACTCGTCGGTGAATATCGATACGAGATATCACTATAAGAGCAAGGATTTCCGTCCGACCAAGACTGCTACCCGCGAGGAGCTGGCTCGTGTCCTGTCAATGCTCGACATGCTTGACACCATCCCCAACAGCCCCTATATCGATGATTAGGATTCGGCAGGTGCCTTGAACCGTACGGTTGCCCTGCGTGTTTTTAGCTTGGGTTGACTTCTAAGAACAGCAGCTGAAGATAGTGGTTATAGAAGGGCGGTAGAGTTTTTCTCACCGTCCCTTCTGTGTGCCCGTTTTCTGGTACTGGCGCTGGTGCAGGCGCTGCGTGCCGTTTTTAGCGCTGGTGATGCTTCCATTTTTGTCTCTCTATGTGTGGTCTTTTTGGGGTTTGGGCTTTGTATAAAACATGGGCGTAATTTTTGAATTTTTGTCTTATAACCTCTTCGGCATGTTTTTCTCGTGTTTTTCATTGAATGTCTCGAGTCAGGGGTTGGTAGGCTGAGATTGCACTTCAGCATGCCGCCGCTTCGGGTCCTCTACGATATGGATTCGGTGTGGATTCGGTGCGGTGGACTGTCACTCATTTATCCTCTCAACTTCTTTTTCTCATTCGTCCCTCTTTCATGCAGAAAATTCAGATTGGATAATGATGTCCTCGTTTCTTTAAGCCTGCTCGTGGCACGCGCCGAAAGAGTTGCGGGTGCTTCCTGGTTTTGGGTTTGTCTCCGTTGCTGGCTTTGACGCCGGTGGCGGCTCAGCCGGCGCCCGCCTCCCCTGTGAACGCGCAGCAGGCAACTACTCAAGAAACACCGACCCGTCAGGTGCCTCAAGTGCAGGGGTGGCGATCCCGCCTCTGAGCTGGAGAACGTTGATTTGAAGGTCACGACGGGCCCCCTCAACATTTCTCAGGGCGGTATCGTGTCGGTGACAACCTCTCCGTTGAGCGCCGAGTTTAGGCAGAAGTACACGTTCCACGAGCTCGCGTTGGTGGAACGGGGTTCCACGTACGTCCATGTCGGGCATCATAATTATGTTCCCCTCACTCAGTACGGTGGGATGGTTAGTGACCTCAAGCAGCAGGGTAATGTGCGAGAGAACCCGGATGGTAGCCTCACTTTCACACTCGTTGTTCCCGCCCAGGTTGTTGAGGCTCAAGAGGGGACTCTCTTCGATACGGTACTGACGTACTACCCGTCGAATGAGTATGCGCCGGATCCGTTGACGTGGTCGAATCGCCGGATAATCCGCACTCCTACCGAGGTGGTGCAGGACGCTAAACCTACGAAGACCACCTACCTCTTCAGTTCACCTTCTATCGAGCATCCGGAGGAGGATACAACCCTGACGGTTGAGGGTTTCCATATCCTCTCGAAAAGCACCTTTTGGGGCCCTGAAGGCCCGGCGGTCCTGACCCTCTATGAGGTTGATCCGGTGACTGGGCAGGGTATTGGTTCGCCCGTGTTTACGCAGAATCTGAATTACACCAGGTGCAATCAGTACTGTGATAGTTTCTTGAACGACCATTTCAGTACGGCTATCACGATTCCCGGGGGTACCCTCAAAGCGGGCAGGCAGTACAGGATTGGTTTCTACGGCGGTGGTTATCCTGGACCGGGTTCCGAGGAATACCCTGGCGCATGGATGACCGATGTGGTAGATTTCATCCCGGTAGGTACCCCTGAGCAAGATGCAGCTCCACCAGCATCTACGTCTCGGGAGATAAGGGTGAGCCCTTATCGCGAGAATAATACTTTGAAGGTGACCGTTTTGGGTCTGCCGCCGCTGACCAATGGCTACTACCGTTTCTCCTTGCAGCCGATCGATGATCATGGCCGTCCGACCGGGCAGAAGTCTTGGGAGAAAGTGATTCCTGCCGAGAGCATTCAGAAGGGTCGTGCGGAGCAGACGCTTTCTCTCCCCGGCTATGCGCTGAATTTTAAGGGGGCCTATAGGCTCTTTGTGGAGAAGGTAACCCCGAATCAGGGTGATGCTGTCGATTCGGTTGAGCAGGTTGCTTCCAAAGACCTGGACTTGGATATCAGCCAGGAACGGGAAATGGAGGCTGCCAGGAAGTGGATTGTGAACCGTCAAACTTCGCCGGACTACCCCACTGACCGCGATTGGGAATCAGTGAATCGCCGTTCTGTGACGGTGGCATTGTACCGGTTAGCGGGTGCGCCGCAGGTTGAGCTTCCGGCAGTCAGCCCTTACACGGATATTACGCCGGACGACCCTGACTATACCGCTATTATTTGGGCTCGTCAGCGGGGTATTACGTTCGGCTGGGTTGATGGCCGCTTCCACCCGAATGAGCCACTTTCGGACCGTTCCACGGCCGCGTTCCTCTACAGGTATCAGCGATCCCAGGGGGAGGCGTCGCCAAGCTTACCGACGTCTCCTTCACTACCGAAGCTCTAACCCGAAGAAACAGAAGCATTTCCCGCTTAGCTCTCATTGGCGGCTCTGGATCAGCCCGGAGACTGCTTTTTCACGTGAGTCTCGCTGGGCTATTGAGCAACGTATCTGGGGTTACATGCCTGATCAAGGTTACTTCTATGAGAGCTTTGGCGGCTTCAAGATGTCGTACCGTCAGGTGGCTGTGATGCTGTACCGCATGGAGCACGGCGGCAGCCGCCTCAAGTAACGCCCGGTCGTGGTGAGGGGTAAGCGGTGGGCTGGGATGCTCAACGTAGTTCGGCTTTTCAGCCCGCCGGTGCCGCATCGGTTGCCCTCTCACCAGCGATCTCTCTTGCCTGACACCAGGCTTTACGGGGCGCCTTCTCCCCTAATCTGGCTTTTCAGGTTCTATTCGCTCAACTTCTTCACTCACTTCATCTACTCACTCATTTCAATCACCGTATAAATTTTGTAGATGGGATTATGATGTCTTCATTCTTCGCCCCACGAGGTGCCCCGCACCATTCTGATACCCCGCGCCACCCGGCGAGCGCCCGCGCGCTCAGCCTTTCCCTGCTGCTGGGTTTGAGCCCGCTTGCAGGTATTGCTCCTGCGGCGCTGGCGGCGCCTGACCAGCCGGCGCCCGCTTCCCCCGCCCAGCAGGCTGGCAAGCAGCAGGCAGCAATTCAAGCAGCGCCCGTGCAGAACGCACCCGTGCAGAACAAACCTGCGCAGGGTGATAAGCAGGATGCTTCCCTGCCGACCCTGCGCGTGTCCAGCGGTTCCCTCGACATTCTTCACGGCGGTACCGTGCACGTGGAGGGTACCGGGCTAAGCCCGGAGTTCTTGGCGCATCATGAGTTGCGTAGCCTCACGATTGCCCCGAAGGGCTCTTCGACCTACGCTAACCCCTACCAGAAGGTCGATTACCCCGGCTTTGTCTTTGACGCCCCGAAACCGGCCGCTGACGGCAGTTTCAGCGCTGATTTGACGGTTCCGGCGAATAGCCCTGCCGGCAAACCTGGAGTACGAGGTTATTCTCACCTACCGACCCGTAGATGAGGCGCACCCCTATGCGTGGAACACTGAGGATCGCGTCCGTACGGCGTCGCCGGTGGAGTTCAACCTCCCGAAGGCGCAGCTCCCCTCCATCACCTATGATGTTTCGGCTATTTCTGAGGAGCAGATTGCTTCCGGTCAGCCGATTGAGGTGACGCTGACGGGTACCGGTTTTCAGGATGTCAGCTCCGTGGACTTCACCCTGTCCGAGCATGATGAGCAGGGAAAGGTCACGAACTCTAATGTGGCTTCGCTTGGTGAGCTGAAGGCACCGGATACGGAAGAGAATCAGCGCATTTTCAAGGGTCTGATTCCTAACGGCTATTTCCAGAAGAAGGTTACTATCCCTGCGGGAGTCCTGAAGTCCGGTAAGGGGTATTCCCTGGATGTTTCCGGTGTAGAAACCCACGGGGGGAACGGGTGGAAGAAGCTGTCGCGTAAGTTCCCCTTCGTTCCTGTGGGCAATAATCCTGCGCGCATGGCGTATCAGGATAATTCGTTCAGGAATACCCTGCCGAAGGTATCTGTTGCTGCGCAGGATTTTGATCCCGGTCAGGACCGCGTCTATAAGGTGACTATTTCTAATATCTCACCCGAGGTGGACCTGGGGTACTACCTTGAGTCTGTGGCGATTTATAACGCTACCTCTGGTGAGAAGGCACCTTTTGCGAAGAATGATGTAGCGGACCAATACTATAAGCGTGACGAGTTGGTAACCCGCAACGCTGACGGTACTCTGACCGTGGAGGTTGAGTATAAGGTTGACGGTTATTCCAGCTATAGGCCGACTTCTCGCGGTTCAGTGGCTGAAGTGCGTGTGGTGTTCTCGGACTATGAGTATTCGTACGGTCACCATAAGTTCACGGTGAGCACCCAGCTTCCGATGGCGCCTCTTGCCGCTGATGCTTTTGATTGGGTGAACCCGGCAAATGTTCAGTTGAAGGTCGATTCGGGAACCCTCAATATTTCTCAGGGTGGCACGGTGTCGGTGACGACTTCTCCGTTGAGCGCTGAATTCCGTAAGAAGTACACTTTCTACGAGCTGGTTCTGGTGCAGCGCGGATCGTTGTACGCGTATGCGGAACATAATAGTTATGCGCCTCTCGACGAGTACGGCGGGTTTCTCAAGGACTTGAAGCCCCAGGTGCGGGAGAACCCGGACGGTAGCCTCACCTACACGTTTGAGGTTCCCCCGCAGTACGTTGAGGCTGCCGACGGTGAGCTCTTCGATGTGGTGATGACGTACTCACTGGTCGTCGGATGAAGCTGAGCTGGAACCTTGGAGTATGGCGACCGTTTGTATGCCCGCGCCCATATTGATGTGGTTCAGGATGCGCAACCGACCCGTGGGACCTACACCTTCAGTCAATCCGCTATCGATGACCCGTGGAAGGATACGACGTCTGCGGGTTGAGGGACGCCATGTCCTCGTCGCAGGGCTAGGGAACTGGTTTCTAATGATTCGCCGGTCATCGCTATCTATGAGGCTGACCCTGCGACGGGAAAGATGGTGGGTGAGCCCTGTGTTCACTCAGCGGGTGGACTACACGTACTACGGGGTTAGCACCAGGTGGTTCCGCAATAACTATTTCAGCACGGAGATGAAGATTCCTGCGGGTACGTTGAAGCCGGGCAAGCTCTATTTTATTGGCATGTATGGGGACGGGACTGCCTTACCCCGGCATGGAAGATTCTCCGGGTTCTATGCTGAATGATGTTGCTGAGTTCCTTCCGGTGCATTCTCCCGAGCACGAGTCCACGGGGCCCGCACTGCACCTTGGGTCGGTGGGCCTGAACCCGTACGCGCAGACGAACTCATTTACGGCACGCGCTACCGGGCTCTCTGCGCCGGGTGAAGGATCGTACCGTCTCTCGGTGCATCATGTTGATGAGCAGGGACGTTTGACCGGTCAGACGGTGTTCCAGCAGGCGATTCCGGCTGACCTCATCAAGGATGGCAGGGTGGAGATGGACCTGACGATTGCTCAGCAGCTGAGCTATTCGGGCGCTTATCGTCTGGTCTTGGAGAAGGTCACCCCCGGTAAGGATGGTGCTGGCGAGTCGGTGGAGCGCCTGATGTCGAGGATATTCCTCTGAAGCTGACGCGTGAGGATGAGCTGCAGGCGGCTGAGAGCTGGTTTGCTGATCGTGATATTTTGCCTAATCCTTCGCCGATGTCCTGGCATAGCGGTATGACGCGCCACGATGTGACGGTGTCGCTGTACCGATTGGCTGGTTCCCCGAAGGTTGAGCTGCCTGCTTTTAGCCCGTACGCGGATGTGGCAACGAACGACCCGGACTACGCCGCGTACATTTGGGCTCGTCAGAAGGGTATTACCTTCGGCTGGGCGGACGGCAAGTTCCACCCGGAGGCGAAGCTTTTCGACCCCGTCGACGGTGGCGTTCATGTACAGGTACCAGAAGGCGATGGGTCAGGGTCACGCCGAAGGCGCCGACCTCTGCCTCGTTGCCGCGTAGCTTGTCTGTGCCGGGTAACCAGGATGCGCCTCGGAGTGCTAGCGGCTGGCAGCATAAGGTTCGTCAGGGTAGCGCTTTTTGGCGTGAGGCTCAGTGGGCTGTTGATCACCGCATGTGGGGTTACCGCGTTGATGGGGAATACGTCTATGAGGACTTTGATAGGTCTTTCGTTTCCTCTGGTGATTTGAAGTTGATGCTGTACCGCTTGGCGCACGGCGGCAGCCACCTCAAGTAGCGCCGGGTCGTGGTGAGTGAGGTAACCGGTGGGCTGGGATGCTCGACGTAGTTCGACTTTTTCAGCCTGCCGGTGCCACCCCGGTTTTTTTCTTCCCTGCCTCTGCGAGTTCTTTTGCCTAGCACCAGGCTTTACGGGGCTACTTCTCCTGTGGGGGTCTTTTTCAGGCTTTATCCGCTCAACTTTTTCACTCACTTCATCTACTCACTCGTTTCAATCACCGTATAAATTTTGTAGATGGGATAATGATGTCTTCATTCTTCACACCACGAGGCGCCCGGCGCTGTTCCACCTCTCCGCGCCATCCGGCAAGCGCCCGTGCGCTCAGCCTGTCGTTGCTGCTGGGTTTGAGCCCGCTTGCCGGTATCACCCCGGCGGCGCTGGCGGCTCCCGAACACCCGGCACAACCGGCACAGGTTGCACCTGCTCATGCAGACCCGGAACAGGCGACCCCCGCCTCCCCCGCCGCAGCTCAAGAAGATGCTGACGAAGCCACGTCTTCGCTTCCGAAGGTAGATGAATCTCGCCATCCTGAAATGGAAGGGTTTAAAGTCTCTCCTGAGACTCTCAACATTTCTCGAGGCGGCACAGTAACGCTGACGACGCCTCCGCTCAGTGCTGAATTCCGCCAGAATTACGAATTCTACGAATTTTCTCTGGTTGACCGCGGTTCTTCGTACTTCAAAGCCGCGTATGCCCGCATTGACGGATATGCCTACTTTGGCTACCTCTTTGACCGTGATCCCAACCCGAAGCAGATGGTAGAAAACCCAGACGGGAGCTACACCTTCTTTCTCAATATTGGGCCGTACATTATTGAGGCTAATGAAGGCACTCTTTTCGACGTCATTTTGACGTACCACAAGAAGGGCCACCGGGAGGATTCTTGGCCGTCCGAATTCCGTTTTGTGGCGCGTGCACCTATTAATGTTGTGCAGGACCCTAAGCCGACTGAGACGACGTACATTTTCAGTGTGCCCTGCAATTGATGACCCGTGGAAGGATACGACTCTGACGATTGAGGGGTTCCATATCCTTACGAGCGGTAGTCGAGAGGGCAAGGATGGCCCCGCGCTTCTGGCTTTTTATGAAGTCGACCCGAAGACCGGAAAGATTGTAGGCGAACCAGAATTCACCACTCGGATTCCGTACCCGGCTTCCCGTAGTGGAGAGCGCGTTTATTTCTGAATTGGCATTTTAAGACGTCTATTACGATTCCTGGGGAACGTTTAAAGCCGGGTAAGGTCTATAAGATTGGTTTCTACGGTAAAGACCGTCCGAGGATGAGAATTACCCCGGTGAGTTGCTGAATGATGTTGCAGATTTCATTCCGGTACGTTCGTTTAATAAGGAATCGGCTAGCCCTGAGATGTTTCTGAAGGCTACGACGGTGAGCCCTTATGATGAGGAAAAATATCTTGCCGGTACGCGCCGTCGGTTTGAAGAAGCGAGCTCGGTCTCTTACCGTTTCTCGGTACAACATGTTGATGAGCAGGGACATCTGACCGGTCAGAAGACGCTGGTGCAGGAGATTGCTGCTGAGAGCATCCACTGACGGCACGATGGATGAGAAGCTGACCATCTCCGGTGCGCCGCTGAATTATGACGGCTCGTACAGGCTCTTCTTGGAAAAAGGTGACTGCCGGCAAGGACGGTACGGTTGAGTCGGTTGAGCAGCTTACTCGAAGGATCTACAGCTGCAGTTTACGAAGAATAAGGAGGTCAACGCCGCCTGGGCATGGTTTTAAAGCGCCGTCAGGTTCTTCCTGAGTTTTTCTGATTCAGGTAGGAACAGCTATATGACGCGCCGCGATGTGACGGTGGCGCTGTACCGTCTTGCGGGTTCGCCGAGAGTGGAGCTTCCGGCGACGAGTCCCTATGGAGATATCACCCGGATGATCCGGACTACGCCGCGTATATTTGGGCTCGTCAGAAGGGCATTACGTTCGGTTGGGCGGATGGGAATTTCCACCCGGAGATGAACATGCACAATTATTCGACGGCGGCGTTCCTGTACAGGTATCAGCGTTCGCGCGGTATGATGTCTCCCGGCTTGCCGACTGCCGCACCGCAGTCTCGTAACGGTAGCTCTGCCGGGGTCGGATGAATCTGAGGTGAGCGCTAACCCATGGGTTCTGGATTTGGAGGAGGGTAGTGCTTTTTGGCGTGAATCTCGGTGGGCTGTGCAGCAACGCATTTGGGGCTACACCAGGGGTTGGGAACACGAACGCTTTTTCATGGAGACAACGTCTGTCTATGACTTGGCGTTGATGCTCTACCGCATGGAGCACGGCGGTAGCCATCTCAAGTAGCGCCCAGTTGTGGTGAGGGGTAACCGGTGGGCTGGAATGTTCGGATTAGTTCGACTTTTCAGCCCGCCGGTACCGTCCCGATTTTTCTTCCCTGCCTTCTGCGAGTTCTTTTGCCCGGCACCAGGCTTTACGGGGCTTCTTCTCCCCTGTTCGGGGTTTTCTTTTCACGTTTTATCCGCTCGACTTCTTCGCTCGCTTCATCTACTCGCTCGCTTCAATCACCGCACAGTTTTTGTAGATGGGATAATGATGTCTTCATTCTTCACGCCACGAGGCGCCCCGCGCCACCCGGCGAGCGCCCGCGCGCTCAGCCTGTCGCTGCTGCTGGGTTTGAGTCCCGCTGGCCGGTATCACCCCGGCGGCACTCGCAACACCGACCCAGGCGGCACCTGAGCAGCAGGCGCAGGCGACCCCAGCCTCCCGCTGCAGCTTTGATCCAGCGCCAGAGCAGACAAACCAGCAGAATCCTGTAGCCCAGGGCGAGCAGACCAGTTCGCTACCGACTTTGCGTGTCACCAGTGGCACGTTAAGAATTTGAGACTGGTGGCACGGTGCATGTTGAGGGTACTGGATTCACTCCCGAATTCTTGGCACACCATGAGCTGCGTAGCCTCATTATTGCGCCCAAGGGTTCCTCTACCTACGTCGGGTCCTTACCAGGAGCCCACATACCAGGGGGCGCGCTTTGATGTTCCGAGGCTTTCAGCAGACGGAACTTTCAGCGCCGACTTGGAAGTATCCTCCAACGGTATACCTGCAGGCATGGAGTACGAAGTTATCTTGACCTACCGTCCCGCTGGATGAAGCGCACCCCTATCAGTGGAGTACTGAGGACCGTATTCGTCACGGCACTCGCTGTGACGAGTGATTTTCCGGCAGTCTGTTCTGCCTTCTATTACCTATGATGTGGATTCTATTTCTGAGGAGCAGATTAATTCCGGAAAACCGATTGAAATCAATATGACGGGTTCGGGTTTTGACGGGATGAATAAGCTAAGTTTTACCCTCGTAGAATATCGACCCGAATAATCCTGCAAATGTTACCCATAAATATATCAAGGATCTGGACGTTTGACCCTTCGGATTCTCCGTATTCTAAGCGGGTTTTTCATGACCCTGATTCCTAACGGTCGTTTTCAGCATAAAATTACGATTCCTGCCGGTCTTTTGAAATCAGGTAAGGGTATTATCTGAGCTGGTTGGATCTACATCTGGGGATGATTCTCTCCTTCAGGCCTCGATTGCTATGCAGCGCGGTTTCCCCTTCGTTCCTGTGGGCAAGAACCCCGCGAAAATGCCTTACCAGAGCAATACGTACCGCAATACCCTTCCGAAGGTTTCGCTGTCTCCTCAGACGGTTGACCCGTACCATGAGGGGAAATATAAAGTTACTATTTCTAACATTTCTCCGGAAGTTGATTTGGGGTACTATATCGGGTCAATCAGTCGTTTATAGTAAAACTGCTCGAAAACGATTGCCAACCTCAGCGTTATTAGTGACCATTACTTACTGATTACGTGACATTATTGTTGTCCGTAACCCTGACGGTACCCAAACCGTAGAACTTGAAATTGACTGCTGAGGATCATCAAGGAGCTACAGGGCGTGTATTTGGGTTCCGAAGCGGAACTGAGGGTCTATTTCTCAGATAATCTCTTACTACGGTTCAGAGGTAGTCATAATTTTTACGGTTACTGCACCAGTTCGGCTGGCGGATTCCCTCCGACCCCATTGACCCTCCCACCCCTGCTGAGGATAGAAACCTGACAACCCGGTTGGCATGAAGCTCACCTCAGGGCACCCTCAACATTTCTGAGGGCGGCACCGTCTCTGTGACCACTGCGCCGCTGAGTGCCGAGTTCCGCGCGAAGTACACGCTGTTGAGTTCGGCATTGTGGAGCGCGGTGAGAATTACAGCTGGTCATAGTTACGGCAATCAGCTTCCTGAGGCGCAGTACGGCAGCAGAGTTGCTAGCCCTTCGAGCTCGAGGGCAAGGTCCACGATAATCCCTGATGGAGCGTACGTTCACCTTTGACGTTCCGCAAGCAGTCGATGATGGTTCCCGAGGGTACGCTCTTCGATGTCGTGCTGACGTACTACCCGTCCGATGAAGCCTGACCCGGACTTTGCATCCGAGTCGACAGACTGTCGTCTTACGGCACGAGATTCTCTGCCGCACGGTGCGCGACCCTGAGCCCTGACTCAGCCGACGTACCGCTACAGCATTTCGGCGATCGATAAGCCGTGGCAGGATACCACTCTGACAGTTGAGGGCTACCATATCCTCGATCCTCATGCGGTAGGTGGTCATGAATCGGTTGCGCACCTCACCCTCTACGAGGCTGACCCGGCCACCGGAAAGATTATGGGACGCCCTGTTTTCTCCCGACATGATTCCGCTGACAAGTTGCGGACAACTTTGCGGCGGATTCCATAATCGTTACTTCAGCACGGAGATGACGATTCCGGCGGGTACGTTGAAGCCGGGCAGGCTCTACATGATTGGTATCTACGGTTCTAATCTGCCTCGTCCTGGCGAAGAGGAGTACAGCGGTAGCTTGCTGACCAGTGTCGCTGCAGTTCCTTCCCGGTCCGGTCTAGCGCGAGCGATAACCAGCCGAACCCTGACCAGCCTGTAGCGCGTCCGGACTTTGTACATTCTGAATAAGCGCATCAGCCCGTACCAGGAGATGAATACCCTCACCGCACGCGTCTCGAATCTTCCGAAGCTTACCGATGGCCATTACCGTTTCTCGGTTCAAGCGACGGATGATTCTGGCGAGCCAACCGGCGAGAAGGCTCTGGAACAGGTTATTCCCGCTGAGCACCTCCACGATGGTTCTACGGATGAGACGCTGAACGTTCCCGGTAGCGCGCTGAATTATGAGGGGTCGTACAGGGTTGTTCTGGAGAAGGTAATCCCTGGTAAGGACGGTGCCGCGGATGCGGTCGAGCAGGTCACTTCTGAGGGCCTTGAGCTCTTTGAGATACACTGCGGAGCGGGAAGCGGCTGTTGAGTGGGTTAAGCAGCAGGCTCTTCTGGATGAGAGTAAGACTGTGCTGAGTCGCCGCGATGTCACGGTGGCGCTGTACCGCCTGGCGGGCGCGCTCATGCTGAGCTGCCTGCAACCAGTCCCTTATGCGGATGTGGCACTGAACGACCCAGACTACGCCGCGTACATTTGGGCTCGTCAGAAGGGTATTACCTTCGGCTGGGTCGGATGGTAGTTCCACCCGGAGGCGACCCTTTCGATTGCGCTCTGACGGTGGCGTTCCTGTACAGGTACCAACGAGCGCTAGCCCCTGCGTCTTCGCCGGAGTCGAGCAGTTTGCCGTCTTCATCTGTACCGAAGAGCGATACGTCAGATAGCAGTAATGTACCGGAGGAGTCTCCCACACGGGATTCACGTTCGCGCGTACACTGGCCCGAGTATGAGCGTATGGATACTGCATTCTGGCGGGAATCGTTGTGGGCTACCCAGCAGATTATCTGGGGATACGCAGAATATTATCGAGGCCACGGTGAGAATTTCAGCTCGGATACTGTTTCCTCTTGGGAGTTCTCACTGATGCTCTACCGCATGGAGCACGGCGGCAGCCGCCTCAAGTAGTTGCCCTGAAATAGTTATTCCTGAAGTAGCTATTTGAGAGTCGTCCCCTGCGGCCACACGGCATGTTGTTGTGTTGCTTTACAATCGGTGTGATGGCGGGCTGAAAATTTCGGGCTAATTCGCCCGGCTTTTCAGCCCGCCAACACTTTCACTAAGGCCCCTAGTGCCCCCTTTTACTCAACTTTTCGTTCATTTTCACCGTTCATTTCTCCCCTTTCACTCAGCTTTTCCCTCACTCACTTCAATCACCGTACAGAAAACCACTGTGCAGAAAACCCGGTGTGCAAAAACCACCGTGTAGAGAGCCCGGTATAGAAAGCACAGTGCAGAACATTAGATGGGATAACCGTGTCTTCTTTCTTCCGACCAACCACAGCTCAGGGCGCTAAGACGCCTGCCCAGAAAAACCGCCTCCAAAATACCCGGGGTAAGAAGGCAATTAGCCTCTCCCTGCTGCTGGGCATGACCCCGGCTCTGGCGGTCACCCCTGCTGCGCATGCTGATGCGGCACAGACGAAAACCCGCACAGGTGGAGCCTGCTCAAGCGGATCCGGCGAGCCCCGTCTCCCCTGCCGCATCGTTGCAGGCAACCCCGTAGCTGCCGTCCCCGGCGCCGCTGAGGCGGATGCCGCAACCGGTATTAGCGATGCTGACAAGATTGATTTGAAGGTCACTACCGGCACCCTCAACATTTCTCAGGGAGGCACGGTGTCCGTGACGACCTCCCCGTTGAGCCCCCGAGTTCCGTAAGAAGTACAAGCTCTTCCAGTTCGGCCTCGTGAACCGTGGTACCGATTACGAGTGGTCCCGTACCGGTGAGGCAACCCAAAATCCCCTGTACCGTGGCAAGGTCGATCATCTTCGAGAAGACGGTATCGTCCACGACAACCCGGACGGAAGCCTCACCTTCACCTTCGAGGTCAAGAAGCAGACCATCCGGGCGATCCCTTCGCCTGCCCTTGACGTGGTGTTGACCTACTACCCGGCGGGCGAGCGCGAGCCGAACGCCGAGGAGTATGAGGATCCCCGTCTTACTGCCCACACTCCGCTCAGCCTGACTCAGGACCCTGAGCCGGGTCAGACTACTTATGTGTACAGCATGCCGGCGATTGATAACCCCTGGGTTGATACGCAGCTGAAGATTGAGGGCTACCATATTCTCTCTAAGCAGCTTCTTGAGCCGGGGAGCGCCCCGGCGTATCTGATGCTGTATGAGGTTGACCCTGCAACGGGAAGATGGTGGGCAAACCCGTTTTCACGCATGCAGTTCGTTATACGGATTGCGGCGAATACTATTGCTGGAGTTTCCTCAACAACTATTTCTCTGCGGATGTGACAATTCCTGCGGGCACTCTGCAGCCCGGGCAAGTCGTACATGATTGGCGTCTACAGCGGCTTCTTCCCGAATCCGGATGAGGAGAAGGTCCCCGGTAGCCTCCTGACGGATGTTGCCCCGTTTATTCCGGTGCGCTCACCCAACTCGAACACCGAGGTGAAGGATGCCGCCCCAGTTCTGCGTGTTGAGCCGCAGCAGAGGGACCAATATTATTCTGATTCACCGCAGGTGAGCCCCTATTGGGAGAAGAACACGTTGCAGGTGCGTGCCGTGAATCTGCCGAACCTCACCGAGGGTCATTACCGTTTCTCGCTGCAGGCTACGGATGCTTCTGGCAATCTGACGGGTCAGAAGGCGCTGGAGCAGGATATTGCGGCTGACCGTATCCAGAGCGGTTACACGGAGGCGACCCTCACCGTTCCCGGTGAGGCGCTGAATTATCAGGGCGGCTATAAGCTGGTGGTGGAGAAGGTTCTTCCCGGTCAGGGTGGTGCCGCGGATTCTGTGCAGCAGGTTGTTTCTACTGACCTTGGTTTGGTGGTGAATGCGTTTGAGGAGGGTGAGGCTGCGAAGAGGTGGTACAAGGCTCAGCAGCTTCCCCAAGTCAGATCTCTATTATTCTGAGGATATGACGCGCCGTGATGTGACGGTGGCTCTTTCATATGTTGGCGGGTTCCCCGAAGGTGGAGCTTCCGGAGGCCAGCCCGTATCCGGATGTTCAGCCCAACGACCCGGACTATGCCGCGATTGTGTGGGCTCGTCAGCAAAGCATTACGTTCGGTTGGATTGATGGTAATTTCCACCCGGAGGCGAGGGTTTACAATTCTTCGGCAGTGGCGTTCCTGTATAGGTATCAGAGGGCGCAGGGTAAGGTTCCTGCGGCGAAGCCTCGTCCTGTTTCTTCGGCGTCAAAGAAGAGTAGTCTGCCGGGTGGTTCTTCTGAACGCGGGTGGAATACTGTTCTTGGCTGGCATTACTCGTTCCGTAAGGAGTCCCAGTGGGCGATTGATCAGCACATTTGGGGTTATATCAGCGAACAGTCTACCTATGAGGCGTATGTGCCGTCGTTTATTGGGCACACGGAACTCGCTACGATGCTGTACCGCATGGAGCACGGCGGCAGCCGTCTCACATAGTGTCCCGTTCTCGGTGTTAGCTATTTTGGGCAGCTTTCGTCAAATAGGCGACTTTACGGCTCTGTTTATGTGCCATTTTTATTGTGGGTGACTTTTTATGTTGCCTTGCCCACCGCATTGTGAATATTCTCAACCTGCAGAGGTTGCATAGGTGTGAATTTTTTTCGAATGCGGTGGGTTTTTTTACGCTTTCTTTTTGTACAGTGACCAGTGTTTGTGCTTATCAGCACAATATTTAGACATATTTTTCCACGTCATGCACATACTTTTTAAAGCTATACTTCACCTTAAGACATGCGATAAAACACACAGACATTTTTCGCGCTGATGACCTTTCAGGTTCCAGCACGTCTTAACTATTTGCTACGGTGTTTATGCGCACCACACTCGATGCGCGGCACCGATAAAAACTGATTGGATTACAATGTCCTCACTTCCCAACCACATGCGCTTTGCGCTACCCAAAAACATGGCCAAGAGCAGCTGCGCCATCACCCTGGCTGGCGCCATGCTCTTGCCCCTCTCCCCCGCGTTTGCGGCACCTGCTGCTACTCCGGTAGCAACCCAGGCTGTTGCACAGGGCGAGGTTCAGGGTGCTCAGCGTCTGCAGGTTACCTCCGGCACTTTTGACATTCTCAAGGGCGGCAACGTGACCGTTAGCGGCTCCGGTTTCTCCAAGGACTTCGTTAAGGGCAAGTCGTTCCGCCTGTACGTTGTTCCGAAGGGTGAAAGCGTTGCTTTCCCGCCGCACCACCCGCGTAATTACCCCTTCTACGTTCAGGATGTTCCCGCCTCCGCCTTTGCGGCTGACGGCACCGTGAACCTGACCGCTTCGATCGACGCTAACTATCTGGAGGCCAATGGCTCGTCCTTCGATGTTGTGCTCGGTTACCGTGATGACGCTGAAGACGGCTGGATTCCCGCGGATGAGGTTCGTACTGAGCTGAAGGTTGCGGATGTTCCCACCGTTGATTCCCCGACCCTGTCGTACGACGCTTCGTCGGTGAATGCCTCTGAGAACACTAAGGTCACCGTGAACGGTGCCGGTTTCCAGAACATTTCGTACAACGGTAGCGAGTCGCTAATTGTGGCGGTTCGTGCGGTTGATCCGGCGACCGGTAAGGCAACCGGCCCCGCGCTGGCTCAGTCGGAGGCTAAGTTCACCTCCTACTCTGCTTTCTTCGGCCAGTACATGGGCTACACCAACGGCCGTTTCTCGACTGTTCTGGACATCCCGGCGGGTACCCTGAAGTCCGGCAGCTCCTATGTTGTGCAGACTTTCGAGTTCAACGTTCCGGAAGATAACGATGAGGCGAACAGCCAGGCACTGAGCACTCAGGCGTTTGTTCCGGTGAACGGCGAGAACGCTAAGACTGCTTCGCCTTCGGTGTCCCCTGAGTACTGACAAGGTTGATCTGAGCTCTTCGACCACTATCCGTGTGAAGGGTAAGGATTTCAAGGTTCCGGCTGGCGCTACCGTGAACGTTCTGTTCTCTGAGGCTGAGGCTGACGGCAACCCGACCGGTGAGGCTCTGATAGCATCACTCTGAACGCTGACCGTGTGGCAACTGGCGCATTTGAGACCACCGTTAATGCTGACGGCACCAAGCTGGATGAGGATAGCCGCTACGCTATTTTCGTAACCATTAACTATGCGGATGGTCAGCGCGAGCGCATCGCTGCTGATTACCTGACTCTGACTGGTGAGTCTGCGAACAAGAAGGTCCGTGAGCGTTTCGCTGACGTTCCGACTGCTCACGCGAACCACAAGGCTGTTCTGTGGGCTGCTGATCAGAAGCTGATCGATTCTCGCGAGAAGGATTGGTTTGGCGTTAATGATGACGCGACCCGCGGCGACCTGACCGTTGCGCTGTACCGCCTGGCTGGTTCCCCGAAGGTTGATCTGCCGGCGACTAGCCCGTACGCGGATGTGAAGACTGATGACCCGAACTACGCCGCCTACATTTGGGCTCGTCAGAAGGGCATTACTTTCGGCTGGTCTGACGGTAAGTTCCACGCGAATGCGTCTGTCTCTAACGCTACTGTTGCGGCGTTCCTGTACCGTTTCGATGGTAAGAAGCCGGTTGCTGTGGCTGAGGCACCGTACACCGATGTGAAGGTCGGTTCTGCGTTCTACCGCGAGATCACTTGGGCTAAGCAGCAGAAGCTGCAGGTTTTTCCCGGTTCTGAGTACCACCCGTCTGCGCTGGTGAGCCGTGGTGAGCTGGCTGGTTTCTTGATGAACTACAAGGTTCGCTAGGGTCCCTGCTGGTTCGTTGGGATTAGCGTCTAACCCGCAATGATTGAGCCGGGCTGGCGGTGACGAAAACGTTGGTTTCGTCCCCTGGCCCGGCTTTTTCTGTGCTCTGCGGGGCTGTTGTCCGGTGCTGTTCCGCGGTTTTTCGGGGTATTTTTGCCGGTTAACACGCTAATGTGGGCTGTACCGCATGTGGGGCGCACCTCATGCGGTACCCGCTATTGGGGGATTTTTGGGTGCACCACTCCCCTTTTTCACAATTGTTCCATGGAGTGTAAATTAATTTTTTCAAGCTGTGGTTTATGCTTAGGACTGTTGCGCCCTTGGTGCGCGCCCGTTTCCGGGTTGGGCGTTTGTTGTGCGAGGGAGCTCATCACACACCGAAACATCAACCACATTGAGGATTTATGTCCCAGGATTCTAAGCAGTCGACTGATACTGCCCATAATTCTTCTGCGCCTCTGCTGGCACCGGAGGGCACCCACGATACTTCTTCTCAGGATGCCGCTAAGAAGCGTAAGCGCCGCCGCATTGAGCTGGCTGTTGGCGCTGTGGCGCTGGCGGGTGTTTTGTACCTGCCGTTCTCACCTCTTTTCTCGTTCTATGATTCGTCGGAGGCGCGTCTTTCTTCGGCGGATACTGCTGCGCCGGTAGCTGCTTCGGCGCCTTCCACTTCTTCTCCTCTGGCGTCGAGTTCTTCGACTCAGGGCCCGAAGATTCTGCGTCCGTCCGTGACCGCACCGGATGCGAACACTATTTTTGCTGATGCGCCCGAGGATTCTGCGTACTATGCGGGTATCCGTTGGGCTGTTCGTACTCAGACGATGGAGCCGCTTTCTGAGGACCATTTTGGTGCTGAGGATCCGGTGACTCGTGGCGAGCTGATTAGCATGTTCTATAAGCTGGCGGGTTCGCCGTCGGTGACTCGTCCGGAGCATTCGCCGTATGCGGATGTTGATGAGTCTGACCCGAATTATGATGCGTACCTGTGGGCGCGTCAGGAGCGTATTACCTCCGGTTGGGTTGATGGTAAGTTCCATGCGGAGGCGCGCCTGTCGAATGCTTCTGCTGCGGCACTTCTGTACCGTGCTGATGGTGCGCAGAAGATTCAGATGTCGGGTTCTTCGCCGTTTAGCGATGTTTCGTCTGCGACTCCGTTCTACCGTCAGATTGTGTGGGCGTCGCGCCGTGGCGTGTCGACGGTGTCTGAGGGTAATGCTTTTGAGCCGACGGCTCAGACGTCTCGCGGTCGTGTTGCGATGATGATGTACCTGTACTTCCGCACTTCGTAGTTTTTACACTGCCTAGTTTTGCGCTTTGTTCAGCGTATCGAGCGGCCCCGTACTTCCTGTTTGAAGTGCAGGGGCCTCTTGTATTTTTGAGGACTGTGCGCGGGGTTCAGCATCCTGGGTTCAGTTTTTAGCAGCTGGTCAACCTGGGAAAACCCTCAGAACCTTCAAGTCTCTCTTGAGTGTTTCCTGACTTCTATTCGCCCTTTGATAGGGTGAAATTGTCCCCGAAATTGGCGGGGATATTCGACCACTTCTCATTGGGTTGGCGCAGATTCGACGAAGATTTCTCACCCCTTTTAGAAACTGCATTGGCGCAATGGGTTCGACCGATAAGGAATGATTATGTCCGCTCTTCCGAATTTCAAGCTTCGTCCTTCTTCCGTGCAGCACGGGGTTGCGGTGCATTGGCATTGGCTGGCGCGATGGTTTTGCCGATGGCTCCGGCGCTGCCCAGAATGTTGCCGCAGATGCCCCTGCAACTGCGGCGGCTGGTTCTCTGCCGGCTGACCCTGCGCCGAAGGCCGCTGTCGCCCAGAAGGCTGACGCTTTGCCCCGCACTGGCGCTACAACGCTCTGAAGGATACCGGTAACGATCAGGTTCTGAACTTCTCAGGTTGGGGTTTCAATGGCGATATTAACTCCCCAAAGGGCGTTCAGATTGTTGTGCGTGAGAAGACCCTGAGGGCGCGGGTTCTGGCGGTTAGCGACATCATCGAATATAACCACGAGGAACTGGCTTTTGCTTACCAGGGCGGCTATGTGACCGGTACCGTCAATATTCCGGCGAACACCCTGAATAAGGCAAAGCAGTACGTTGTCGAGGTGTGGGGCAACAACGGCTACGAGGGCGACGAGTTCATTACCCCCGTCGTGGGTAAGGCACCCGAGGGTCGTGGCACCCTGCTCGCTTCTCAGACGCTGAACTTTAACGGTTCTGATGGTTCGCAGGCTGCGGATGTTCCGGGCGCTAAGGCTGTCCAGGAGGACGCTCCGACATTCGACGTTCTGTACGACGGCAAGAATCCGCTACTGTACACCTTTGAGGGCGGCACCGTCCACGTGAAGGGTTCGGGTTTCACCAAGGAGTGGCGTGAAAAGCACGGCAATGTAGCGGTTTACCTGGCCGCTTCTCAGGGTGTTCCCGATGGTGACCTTCTGCCCGCTGATGATACGCCGCTCCGTTTTGAGGAGGGTAAGGACTTCACCATTGCCGAGGATGGCACCCTGGATGCTCAGCTGACGGTCAAGCCGGACGTGCTTCAGCGCTACTACGAGCCTCGCAACTACTTCCCCGGTATCCCGCGTTACGAGGTGCGTTACGAGGTTGACCTGGTTGCTGAGAAGCAGGGTCAGCCCCCGCTGACCGTTGAAGATCTGTGGGCTGGCAAGAACGTGGTGCGCCGTATTGCGGTGCATACTCAGGCGTTCCGCCCCAGCCCGTTTGCCCCCGAGGTGAAGTACAAGGCTCTGGGCGACACCACCGCGGATCAGGATATTTACTTCTCGGGTACCGGCTTCTACGGTGAGATTGCTTCCCCCAAGGGTGTTCAGTATGTAATCCGTGAGAAGGGTTCGAACACCCCGGTTCTGGCAACCAGTGACCTTATTGAGTACAACCACCACGACCGAGCCTTTGAGTTCGTGAACGGTGAGCTGTCCGGTAGCGTAAAGGTCCCGGCGAACACTCTGGATCCGGCGAAGAAGTACGTCGTGGAGGTGTGGGGTAACAACGGTTACGAGGACGGCGAGTTTGTCGCTCCCCGTGGTGGGTAAGGCACCCGAGAGCCGCGGTACTCTGCTGGCTTCTCAGGACCTGAATTTTAAGGGTTCTGATGCGTCCAACACTGATGATAAGAAGCCTAGTCTGACCGATGAGCAGCGCAAGGAACGCGCTACCCGCGGCGAGCTGGCGGTGGCTCTGTACCTTCAGGGCTGGCGCCCCGAGGTGAAGCTGCCTGAGACGTCGCCCTGGCCGGATGTGAAGACCGACGACCCGAACTACGCTGCGTACATTTTGGGTTCGTGAGAAGGGCATCAGCTACGGCTGGTCGGACGGCAAGTTCCACGCGGACGCTGGTATCTCGAACGCTACCGTTGCGGCGTTCACTTACCGTGCGGCGGGTTCTCCTGCGGTGAAGGGCGATTCTCCCTATGCGGATGTTAAAGCCTGGTGCTCCGTTCTACCGTGAGATTCTGTGGGCGAGCCAGAATTTGCCTACTGTGCGGTGGTCACTATTTTCCTTCTAAAGCAGTTGCTGACTCGCGGCCACCTGAAACTGTTCTGACTGCTTCCAGACTCGATAAGCTGGCCCGCTAAACTGGCTCTGCTTGTCGACACTAGTCGCACGAATAACCCCGTGTTCCCTGAATGGTTTTCTATTCAGGAGCGCGGGGTTCTGTTTTCGGGGTTTAGTTTGCTGAGTTTAGCGTGCTGGGTTCTCAGTTCTTAGTGGCTGGTCAACCTGTGAAAACCCTCAGAACCTTCAAGTCTCCATTGAGTGTTTCCTGACATCTGTTCAACCCTTTGATAGGGTGAAAATGTCCCCGAAACCGATGGGGATATTCGACCACTTTTCTCATTGGGTTGGCGCAGATTCAACGGAGATTTCTCACCCCAGAAACCCTATGAAACCGCATCATCCCGATGGGTACGACCCGTAAGGATGATGTATGTCCTCGCTTCCGAACTCTAAGTCTTCTTTCCTCCGTGCGGCGCAGGGTTGCGGCGCACTGGTGCTGGCTGGAGCTATGGTTCTGCCGATGACTCCGGCACTCGCCCAGGATGCGGCACCTGTTGCTAATGCACCGGCGGCAAATGCTGTGACCCCCAAGCCGGTAGCTCAGGACGCTGCGGCACAGCCGACGTACTCCGCTGATTATGACGGCATTCTGTACACCGGCGAGGGTGGCACCGTGACTCTGAAGGGTACCGGTTTCACCAAGGAATGGCGTGAGCAGCACGGCACCGTTGTCTTCTACATTGCTGCTACGAAGGACCGCCCCGGTAACGCTGAGCCTTCCACGTCGATGCTCCGTTTTGAAGAAGGTAAGGACTTCACCATTGCCGATGATGGCACTTTTGAGGCAAAGCTGACCATCAAGGCCAAGGCTCTGGAGAGTTTCTACACTCCCATCGATTATTTCCCGGGTATCACCCTGGATGAGGTGCGTTACGAGACGGGTATTTTGACCGAGGCTAAGGGCCAGCCCCAGTCGAGCATTGAGGATATTTGGGCTCGCAAGAACGTTATCGCCCACCACCCGATGTACACCCGCGCCTACCATCCTGAAGTCATGGCACCTAAGTGGAAGTATGATGCTCTGAAGGACACCACGAAGGATCAGGAACTGCTGGTCCAGGGTGAGGGTTTCGTTGGTGAGGAGCTGCCCGGCCGTGAGGGTGCCATGTACGTGATTCGTGAGAAGGGCACCGGCACCCCCGTCCTGGCGATGAGCGATATGAAGTCCTACTATGAAGGTCCCGATGGCGTAACCCGCCTGGAGGGAGGCACTCTTTACCGCGCCATCAAGATCCCCGCGAACACTCTGGATCCGTCTAAGCAGTACGTCATTGAGGCGTGGAGCGACTACGACTACGACCTCACCAAGAAGGACAGGCTCTCATCACCCCGATTGTGGGTTTGGCGCCGGAGCACCGCGGTGTTCTTATGGGCCGTCAGGATCTGAAGTTTGAGGGTGTTCCGGACTTCGCGGATGCTACTGCGCCCACGCGAGAATACAAGAGCCTGACCTCGAAGCTCACCTACCAGGAGCAGCAGCAGCGTGCTACTCGCGGCGAGTTGACGGCGGCGCTGTACGCTCAGGCGGGTAGCCCCAAGGTGAACCTCCCTAAGACCTCCCCCTGGCCGGATGTGAAGACTGACGACCCGAACTACGCCGCCTACGTGTGGGCTCGTCAGAAGGGCATCACCTTCGGCTGGTCTGATGGTAAGTTCCACGCGGATGCCGGCATTTCGAACGCTACCGTTGCGGCGTTCACCTACCGCGCAGCGGGTTCCCCGGCTGTTTCTGGTGTTTCTTCGTTCACGGATGTTAATCCGAGTTCCGCCTTCTACCGTGAGATTCTGTGGTCCACTCAGCAGTATGTCATTACTCCAGATTTCGGTGCTTTTAACGCGACGGACCTGGTGAATCGTGGTCAGCTGGAGCAGATGCTGTTCAACTTCCAGAACCGCGCCAAGTAGAACGGTGCTGAGCAGAACGGTGCTAAGTAGAACGGTGCTAAGCAGAACCACGCTCAGTAAGGCGGACTAGTTCTAAGCTGAATACCCCGTGTTCCCGAATGGTTTTTCTATTCGGGAACACGGGGTTTTCTATGCCCGTTTTCTCTGCTTTTTTCTGCACCTATTTTTGGGTGCTCGCGGAATCATTGCGGCACAGAATTCAAAACTTTCAACTATTCCTTGAGATTTCTCGCGACTTCTCATTAAAGGGTTTGATATGCTGAGGCTACCCCCAAAACCGACGGGGATAATCAACGACTTTCTTATTGGATTAACACAACTTCGACGGTGAAGATTCGGCTGGGAATCATCCTGCAGGAATTTGCAAACATCCAATGGGACGTACTATAAGGATGTTTCATGTCCTCACTTCCGAGTTCTAAGTCTTCATTCCGCCGTGCAACGCAGGGTTGTTGCGTGCTCATGTTGGCTGGCGCGATGGTTCTGCCGATGACTCCGGCGCTGGCTCAGGATACAGCACCGGTCACTAACATTTCTGTCCCTAACGCACCGGTTGCCAATACCGCTTCCCCGGTTTCTCAGGACGTCACGGATGGCCCGTCTTTCACCATTGATTATGGGGAGGGTGCGGCTTTGTACACCGATGAGTACAACGAAATTACGGTGAGGGGCACCGGTCTCACCAAGGAATGGCGTAAGCAGCACGGCGAGGCAGTCCTTTATATTGCCGCTACAAAAGATCGTCCTGGTAACACTAACCCTTCAACGTCGGTGCTTTTCTTTGGAGAAGGTTGGCGTTTCCCTATTGCCGATGACGGCACTTTTGAGGCAAAGCTGAGGATTAGATATGGCGACCTGGATACTTTCTACGACCCCATCCGTTATGATGCCCCGAATTTCCGCTGGGAAGAGGTGCGTTATGAGATTGGCATCCTCACTGTGCCTGAGGGGCAGCCCTGGCCAACCATTGAGGATATTTGGGCTCGTAAGAACGTGGCTATCCACCAGCCGATATATGCCCGTCGCCATCCTAAAATTATCGGGACCCATTGGAGGTACGATGCCCTGAAGGACACCGCGAAAGATCAGGAGGTGATGATTGAGGGTGAGGGTTTCAGCGCGAATGAACTCCCCGGCCGTGAGGGTGTCATGTACACGATTCGAGAGAAGGGCACCGGCACCCCCGTCCTGCTCATGAGCGAGATGGAGCGCTACTACGATCGTGGCAATGGCACACTTCAGCTGTGGGAAATGCTGTTTACAAAACCATCAAAATTCCCGCGAACACTCTGGATCCGTCTAAGCAGTACGTCCTTGAAGCATGGAGCGACTATGGCTATGTCAGCCAGACGGATAAGACTCTGATTACACCGCTGGTGGGTTTGGCGCCGGAGCACCGCGGTGTCCTTATGGGCCGTCAGGACCTGAAGTTTGAAGGTCTTGAGGAATTCACGGATGTGTCTCTACCCAAGCCCAAGTATAAGCACCTCTTCTCAAAGCTTAGCGATGAGGAACAGCAGCAGCGCGCTACTCGCGGTGAGCTAGCTGCGGCACTATACCTTCAAGCTGGCGCCCCCAAGGTGAACCTCCTGCAGCCTCCCCGTGGCCGGATGTAAAGACAGACGACCCGAACTACGCTGCGTACATTTGGGTTCGTGAGAAGGGCATCAGCTTCGGCTGGTCTGATGGTAAATTCCATGCGGATGCAGGTATTTCACGCGCTACTGTTGCGGCGTTCACCTACCGTGCAGCAGGTTCCCCAGCTGTTTCCGGTGTTTCTTCGTTTACGGATGTGAATCCGAGTTCCGCCTTCTACCGTGAGATTTTTGTGGTCTGCTCAGCATGGTGTCATTAACCCGCAGAGGGGTATTTTTGAGGCGACCACGATGGTAAATCGTGGTGAGCTGGAGCAGATGATGTTCATTTTTCAGAACCGCACTGACTATGGTGGGCTGGTTCTAGTCTGAGTCATAACCCCGTGCATCCTGAGAGTCTTCTTCTCACCGGGTGCACGGGGTTCAGCTTACCGGCTGATCAACCTGTGAAACGCCTCAAAACTTTCAAGCTTCCCTTGAGTGTTCTCTGACATCTACCTGAGGGTTTGATAGGGTGAAAATGTCCCCGCAACCGACGGGGCTTTCAACCACTTTTCTCATAGGGTGTGTGCAGATTCAACGGCGAATTCCCTACCCGCCGTTGAGCCCGCAGAGCCCTGCGAGAAACAACTTTAAGGATGTCTTATGTCCTCGCTTCCGAACTCTAAGTCTTCATTTCCTCCTCGCGGCTCAGGGAATTGTGGCGCTCTGGCGTTGGCTGGCGCGATGGTTCTGCCGATGACTCCGGCGCTGGCTCAGAATGCAGCTCCTGCCGCTGATGCCGCTGTTGCTGCCGCTACCCCACAGGTAGCCGACCAGGACGCTGCGGCTACCCCGACCCTTGAGGTTTCCATCCCTGACGAGTTACAAGTACGACGGCGTGAAACCCCTCCTCGTCACGACTGAGGCGGTACCGTTCATGTGAAGGGTGCAGGGTTACACCAAGGAGTGGCGCGCTCAGCACGGCACCGTGGCGCTGTACATTGCTCCCGCGAACTACGCGCCCTCCGGCTACGAGATTCCGACTTCGAAGATGTTGCGCTTCGTGGAGGGCCAGGACTTCACCATTGCCGATGACGGCACTTTTGAGGCTGACCTGAAGGTTGAGGCGTACAAGCTTGCTGCCTACTACTTCATCGATGATGACAACTTCCACGACCCGACCGGCGGCACCAGGTACGATGTCCTCTACGAAATTCGCGTGGTTGCTGAACAGAAGGATCGAAGCTGCTGACCGCTCAGGAGCTGTGGACCAGCAAGAACGTGGTGAGCACCCAGGTGCTGAATACTATGGGCGAGAAGCCGGCGCCGTTCGCACCGCGCCTGGGTTACAACGCTGTGACTGACCCCGCAAAATCACAGGATCTGAACGTTGGTGGCCAGGGGTTTAACGGCGATATTCACTCCGTTAGGGGCGTTCAGCTCGTGGTTCGTGAGAAGGGCTCGAACACCCCGGTTCTGGCAACCAGCGACATTATCGAGTTTGACCACCCCACCCAGTCTTCGGCGTACCGTGATGGCAACCTGAACGGTACCGTGAATCTTCCGGCAAACACTCTGAATGCTTCGAAGAAGTACGTGATTGAGGTCTGGGCTAACGACGGTTACGGCAATAACGGTAAGCTGATCGCACCGGTCGTGGGCAGGTCCACCAAGGGCCGCGGTACCCCTACTCGCATGGCAGGACCTGGACCTGAACGGCACGAACGGTTATAGGGATGCTAACCTGCCCAACGCTCAGGACCCCAATGAGAACGATAACCAGAACCCTGATCCTTCCGACGAGAAGCTGGAGACCCTCGCTACCCGCGGTGAGCTCGCAGCTGCCCTGTACATTCAGGCGGGCACCCCCGAGGTGAAGCTGCCTGAAACTTCTCCCTGGCCGGATGTGAAGACCACCGACCCGAACTTCCCCGCGTACGTGTGGGCTCGTCAGAAGGGTATTACCTTCGGCTGGTCGGACGGCAAGTTCCATGCTGATGCAGGCATTTCGAACGCTACCGTTGCGGCGTTCACCTACCGTGCGGCTGGTTCGCCCGCGGTTAAGGGCGACTCCCCGTACAGTGATGTGGCTCCCGGTTCGGCGTTCTACCGTGAGATTCTGTGGGCTCAGCAGAACAAGGTGGTGCTGAACGCTAACGGCGCTTTCGATGCTCAGTACATGGTGACTCATGGTGAGTTGGAGACTCTGATTGAGGCGTTCCAGGCTCGCGCTAGGTAAGGTCAGTTTAGCCCGCCCGCATCCCCCTCGGGTTTTACCTTGAGGGCGCGTGCGGCGCGTCGGATAACTCTCTGGCTCCCCGTGCTCCCGAATGGTTTTCTGTTCGGGAGCACGGGGTTCAGCTTTTAACAGCTACCGCCGTGTGAGATTTCTCGAAACCTTAAAGTATTCCTTGAGTGTTTCCTGACAATCGTTCAACGCTTTGATAGGGTGAGGATATCCCCGATACCGAGGGGATTTTCAACCACTTTTCTCATCGGGCGTGCGCAGATTCTGCGGCTCGATTCTCAACCCTGCCGGTAAGCTCGCGCAGCCCCGGAGAAATGACCCTAAGGATGTCTTATGTCCTCACTTCCGAACTCTAAGTCTTCATTCCTCCGCGCGGCTCGGAATTGTAGCGCACTCGCACTGGCGGGCGTGATGGTCCTGCCGCTGACCCCGGCGTTAGCCCAGGACGCAGCGCCCACCGCAAACGCGCCCGTTGCTAACGCACCGACTGCCAATACCCCCGCCCCTGCAACTCAGGATGTCGCGGATGAGCCGTCTTTCACCGTTGTCTATGAGGATTACTACTACCAGGACGGCCGTGACGTCTTCAAGCAAGAGGGCGACGGCCTGTACACCGGTGAGGACAGTAAAATTACGGTTCTGGGCACCGGCTTCACCAAGGAGTGGCGGGAGCAGCACGGCAAGGTTGTCATCTACATCGCGCCCGAGGAGAACGTCCCCTATAACGCTCTGCAGATTACCGACACTCTTCTGCGGTTTGAAGAGGGCAAGGACTTCACCATTGACGATGACGGCACCTTTGTCGCCCCTCTGAATGTTGAGGCTAATACTTTGCCGAGTTACTACACTCTCACGGAGTATTTCCCGGATATGACTCTGGACAAGGTGCGTTACGAGGTTGGCATCCTTGCCGAGCCCGAGGGCCAGCCGCAGTCGACCGTTCAGGATATCTGGGCTCGCAAGAACGTTGTGACGCATCACGGTCTGAGTACCAATGATTATCACTTCGACACCTTCGCACCTAAGTTGAAATACGACGCTTTGAAGGACACCACGAAGGATCAGGAGCTGCTGATTCAGGGTCAGGGCTTCGTAGGGACTGACATCCCCGGCGTTGAGGGCATGATGTACGTCATTCGCGAGAAGGGCACGGGTTCCCCCGTCCTGGTTATGAGCGAGATGAAGCGTTACGCCCACGGTGATGATGAATACGAGACGGGCCTGGAGGGAGGCTTCGCTTTCGTCAATCTCAAGATTCCCGCGAACACGCTGGATCCGTCCAAACAGTACGTCATTGAGGCGTGGAGCGACTACGGTTACCCCAGCAAGACGGATAAGACTCTCATCACGCCGATAGTGGGTTTTGCCCCGGAGCACCGCGGCGTTCTTTTTGGCGCACCAGGATTTGAAGTTTGAGGGTGTCCAGCGGTTCACGAATGCTTACGTACCCGTAGAGGAACGTATGTACTTTTCGACATCGCTGAACGACGAGGAACGGAAGCAGCCCTGCCACCCGCGGTGAGCTGGCTTCCGCCCTTTATGAGATGAAGGGCGGCCCCAGGTGGACCTTCCTGAAGTCTCCCGTGGCCGGATGTGAAGACGGACAATCCGAACTACGCCGCCTACATTTGGGCTCGTGAAAAGGGGCGTTACTTTCGGCGGACCTGACGGAAAGTTCCACGCGGAGGACGGTCTCACGAATGCAACCGTTGCCGCAATGATTTACCGTGCGTCTGGTTCACCGGAAGTATCGGGTGTTTTCGTCCTTCCGGATGTTACGCCGGATTCCGCGTTCTACCGTGAGATTCTGTGGGCTACCCAGCAGAATGTTATTACTCCCGAGACCGGCATGTTTGAACCGAATCATGCTGTGACCCGCATTGAATTGGACTGGATGTTGTTTTTATTACCGGCATCGTGTGCTGAACCCTATCACTACCGGCCTGTATCGCATTGCTAACTAAGTAGGCAGGTAACTAAGTGGAAGCCAGGCAGCTCTGGCGGGCACCTCGTCACAACGGACGGGGTGCCCGGGCTCTCGCTGAGGGAACTGCGCGGATTCTTCTAGAGTTCTCGCCCCAAATTCTCGCCCTAGAGTTCCCACGCGGGGCTGCGGCGGTGCTTGCCGAGTGCGCATCC
>BNJU01005588.1_pt1 | contig 40593 bp, 60 predicted proteins | sample 8539281 | NCBI WGS metagenome assembly BNJU01 (sample SAMD00202456, study PRJDB9452) | human saliva metagenome | isolation source: human saliva | place: Japan
GGCTTGAGAGGTGTGCGGATTTCTGGTCAAACAGGAATCGGAGGAGATGTTTGACAGTGGAAACTGCCAGTGAAGAAGGCTTAGCTACCAGATCGGGTAAAGAATTCCTGCGTGTGTATGAGATTCTGTTCCGCTGCCCAAAACGCGACAGTGATTTATGGATTCGCCTGGAAAGAGCTTTTACACAAATATGGAAGGGGCGAGTGGTGAGACTGCGTCTGCTCTCCAGAAGAATGATGCAGCAAGTGACAGAAAGAGGTTCATGAGAAGAAGATTCGGATCCGCCGGTTTCTATTCTGAGTGATTTGGAAGAAGAGTAAGGTTTCTCTTTCTCCCTGTAAACAGGGTTGCAGCCACTTGGAGAGGTTTTGGGATTGAGGTTAAACGTAATACAAAATGTTACATATTCCTTGCAATTCTGCGATCAATGGATGAATAACAGATACATGGCAGAGGTCTCCTTGCAGAAAGGAGGAGACATGTTTTGGCAATGGAATAAGGTTCGTTTGACGTTTCTGTTCCTGTTCTTCTGGGGCTCACAGGGCTTCTGATTGAGTTACCAAAGCAGAATAGATCGAGATCAGGTTGTCTGCAGGAGAAACTTCTGCGACAGGGGTCTTCTTCAGACAGGAAGACTCTTCGATCCTGGAAAGGAGGGGGTTTTTGTGCCGAATTTTGGCAGGGAGGACGGAGGCAGAGCGTTGGTTCGCTTCTTCCGCAAGAGGCAGGCGGAGGAGTGCCAGCAGGAGGGTTCACCCGCTACGTCGCAGGTTAGAATCAAAGTTTTGTCTGCGGGCGGTTTCTCAGGAAGGGTTTATGAGTTGAAGCGCTGCAGAGTGATGATGCAGTGCAGGCAGCCGGAGGGTTTCCGGAAATGCGGACAGCCGATATGGCAATCAGGCGGCGCCTCTGACGGAATGGGATGACTTTGCATTCGACGAAGCCGGAGACGGCGAAATGCGTGCAGGGAAGAAGTGCTGCGCCAGCGGAAAGATCAGACATTAAGCCCCTGCCCGACAGGAGAGCGGAATTGCAGATTTACAGACAGCCGGAACGGACAAACTCATCCGCAGCCATTTGGGGAAGCGGCAAAGGTGAATCTGAATACGACGAAGCAGGCAGGAACTTTAACGTTGCCGGGAATTGGAGGAGCAAAGGCAGACGCCATGCCTTTACCGATCTGCACGGATCTTTTTCCGCATTGAAGAGATTAGAAAGGTCACGGGATCAGGATAAACTTTGAAATCAAATCAAGATCAGCGTTTGATTTAGGAAGAAATGGCAAAAGAAAGCGTTGGTTGTCGATGATGAAAGGTCATAGTGAAAGCCTTTCACTGGAACAAGATGGGATGGAAGTGGACTGTGCTTATGACGGAGAAGAGGCGCTGTGGCACAGGCAAGGAATCAGTATGATATCATCACAATGGGTATGATGCTGCCCTACTTCGGCCATTTCCGGTTTGTCAACAAATCAGAGAATTTCAACGGTTCCGATTATCATGTTAAACAGCCAAGGGCGATGATATGGACAAGATTCTCGGCCTGGAATACCGGAATAAATGATTATGTGCAAACCGTTCAATATTTTTGGGTAAGGCCAGAATCAAGGCGATCATGCGTCGGATGCAGAAAGAGAGAGGCGGCTCCCAGCGTGATGGTCTTTGAAGACCTGAGGATCAACGAGGGTATCGCAGAGTTTTGGTAAGGATCGCGAGATTAACCTCACCAGCAGGAGTTTGAGATTACTTTGGGCTTTTGGCTTCGCCCCGGAAAGTTTATTCAGAAGAACTTAAAGACCATCAGGAGAGGACTATCCGGGTGATGTCCATTACGGTGAATGTGCATGTCGAAGGTTGCGCGAGAAGCGGAACACAATCAAAAGTGAAACCCAGGTATGTGCGGACAAGGAGAACAGTTATTATTTTTCAGGCATAGTATGTAAAATGAAACGTTTCTGGTCTTTTTTGGTCAAAGAATCTTCGCGTTCGTTTTTCTGATCCTTTTTCATAACAGGTCTTTTTTTCACCATGATCATGCAAAAGCGCCATTCTCACCAATTATAAGGATCATTACGATCAGTGAAAAAAAAATAAAGTACAGACCCAGTTGCATATTCTCGCAAACCACTGATCACGTACAACTATATGCAGGATCCGTCTTCTGCCATCGTACGGGCGGAGTTGATATGCTTTGCCAATCTTTATGACGGAAGAGTTTGATTGTCGGTGACGTCTGCGGGTCATCACCAGTGCCTACGGAAAAAAGAAGGAAAGACCATTATTTCCGAAGAAGGTGGTGAATTGTCTGCGGAAGGATCCGATGGGTCGCGACCGTCTACGACAAACAGCTGTTGGGGTGCGACTCCGATCATCGAAACGGCGGGCATTGGTGACAGGGGATTATCTGACAGCGAGGCACGGTCGAAGGAAGTGGTGAAGGGTCGTAACACCAGCGTCCACGGCAAATATTGAAAGCGATGGAATTTTTGAATAACAAGGCCTGGTGATCGAAGTCGACCTTGATTATGTTGATTCTCGTTTTTCCTGAGTGGCTTCCAAGGCGTTGTTAAAGCCGTTCGACAGGATTACCAGTAAATTGAATGAGAGGCAGGGTTTACGGATGAGCCGCTTTCCATGCCGGATTATATTGAGACGGAACATCGTGGATGCATTAACCAACTGCGAGGGCGGATAAAGGTGCTGGATGATTCCAGACGGGGTTGTTTCAGATGTGTCCCATGAACTGAAGACGCCGATCACCTCCATGAAGGTGTTAGCAGTTACGCTGCTCTCGCGGAGGACGCGCCGAGAGGTGTGCCAGGTTTCTTCGGACATTAGTGCGGAAATCGATAGAGATAAGATTATCAATGATCCTGCTGTCGCAGCGAAAATGGACCGAAGAGGCGACGCAGCGAATATTGCATCCGTGAACGTGAACCAGATGACGAAATTGTATTAAAGCGTCTGCGCCCGATTGTAATAAGCGAAATATTGAGCTGATCCTGGAATCTCATCAGGAATTGTGGCGGAAGTGACAGTAAAAATTTCTCTTTGTGATCATGAATCTGGTGGAAAATGCGGTGAAATATAATAAGGATGGCGGATGGGTCAAGTCGTGGATGCGGATCATCAATATTTTTACGATTCGGGTCACCAGACTCCGGGGTGGGATACTAAGGAGGATTTGGACCGGAAATCTATGAGAGGTTTACAGGTGGACCAATCGAGATCCAGGAAGTCAGAGACAATTCTGGACTTGCTGTAGCAGAGGGGTGGAACTAGCTACCCGAGGAGAGATTTCTGCAGATAGCACCGGAGGGCGGTACGACTTTGTGGTGAAGATTCCTTTGAACTATATTTCAACAGATACGGCTGGCAGAGGCCGGTGAGATGAAGAGGATGCATTTGAGAAGAAAAACCGGACTCTGTTTCTAGAGGGGTTGCAACATACTCTATGCCTGTTTAGCAGGATGCACAGCGCTGCTTACCCAGGGGAGGCAATGTGGCTGATCGACCAGCAGGATGGTTTCAGATTTTATTAAATCGCCATGATGAAACAGGACTGGTTCGGGCCTTATACATAACGAAATCCGTCAGGATAAGAAAGTCAACGAGATGCTGCAGGAGATGTTGGCAAAGTTGAAATTCATCCGGAACAGCTGGCTTATGAAGCACCAATTTCGGGGCTATTGAGTTCGACATTATTTTTATGAAATGGTCGTGACCACAATTTTGATGCAAGTTATGCTTCACTGGACCGGATCACCAGTTCTGGACCGTGCGGCGGTGTATGGAACAGCGATGCAGATTCAGTAGATGCCGTTTCCTTCCTGGTGGACGGAAATGACCGTTAAAAGATGCGGCTTCCGTGCGGTAGTGGGAAATATAGATGCGGATTACCTATTTACAATGCCGGCAAAGAGATCAGCTAACTTCACGACAAAGGGACGGATCCTGCTGTGTTCACCAACCAGGAAGGCAACAAAGCTGGTTCCGAGTTTACAAACCGTGGTGTACAGCAGCAACGTCTCTATGGAACAGGTCATCTGCAGAGAATTGGTAGTAGGGACCGGCTTCGGATATTTCCAGACCGACCCATCAATCCGGATACCAAGGTTTTTAAGTCATGACGCTGCAAGACGGCATCTGTTATGTGGTTTCAATGAAAAGTTTCTGAGCAGACCGTATCAGGTGAAGCCGGATATTGTAGATCTATTCGATCGTGAACTCGCTCATGCAGAACTCACAGAGGTCAATAAAAGTACAGATCTCGGTCAATGAAGTACAGTGGATAAATTCATGGACTCGATCCCGCTGTCCACCTTATTTGAACGAAAGAGTTGGAGTATGGAGTAAATTCTTTTATGAAAACGACCGCTTTCGGTATCTGCTTCTTGCAGTACTGGCGGTTATGTGATTCGGATTCTCTTTTTCCAGGAACTCTCTCTTCTACACAAAAGAACAGATGCATAGGCAGTTTGCGGAAGGGATTTCTAACGTCGTTGGAGAGTTGTGCAGGGGCAGAACGGAAACGGACCTTTGACGATACGGTCGTGGATGATGGTATGTCAGACCTCTTGCTTCTTCCAGCAGACGCAAGGGGAACGGCCTTGTGCAGTGCATCATGGAAGACGGCAAAACGTGTACCCAGGAGGGTGGCATGCAGACGAGGAAACATGTCGAGGAAGGTGGCATGCAGAGGGAGAAATGTGTCTGGAAGAGGATAGGAGAAGGAGTCTTGTCCCATCGGGATGATCGTGAAAGTGAGGTGAGAGCTGAGACTCTTTCGGGACCAACCAATCCGGGTGGAATTCGACAACCGCCTTTTATTATTCCACCATGAAAAGTGCGTACGCGCTGAAGGATGCAGAATCATGGGGCATCTGGAAGAAGCGCCGTCATCCGAAATTCCTCTATCACTTAAGAAGGCGGATGGATGAGGTGCTGACGCTTTGTTTTCGCCGGAGGATGGCGGCATCATGAAGGCCGTCCTTCTGGGGAGAAAAAGCATGATGGATTCTGAAATCAAAGATTTGTACCGGAGGAATGGGATCATTCATGGCCTGCTCATTTCCGGCCTGCATATCTTTTGATCGCATCTGATTTACCAGCTGCTCTGTAAAACGACTCTTCCCTCCCGCTTTGTTCTGCCTGCGCCATTCTGGTGATGGTGCTATGCGGGCTCATGCGGAATGAATGCTTCTGCGGTGCGTGCCATTATCATGTTTCTCTGCCGGTGTGCAGCACGCGTCTGCACCGACTCGTATGATCTTCTCAGTGCTCTTTCTCTGTCGGCCATTCTCCTGCTTTTTAGACCAACCGCTGGCTGAAAAATGGAGGTTTTTCTCTTTCTTCGCAGTCGGCGGATTTATTTTTGTGATGCCGGCGTTGTCTTTTCTGAAAAAGCGGGCAGCAGGAAGGAAGAGTGATCGGCGGTATCCGCAAGATCCTTTCTGTTCATCCCTGCAGTAAGCCTTTCTACGCTGCCGGTTCTTTTGTCTTTTTCTACACGGTTCTGTTTATTCCGTTTTTGAATCTGATGATAATCCCCTCATGACCCTGTTGCTGATTGGAGGCTTGATCGTCATTTTCTGGGAAACTTCAGTCTCCTTCTTGGAAAGCAGGGTGGCACTTCTGGATCATGGGATTCTACAGGTGTGCGAGAACTCTGCCTGGCAGCCCAACGTCTGCCATGGAGCAGGTGGAGCGCAGGGCATGCGTGAACTCTGGGCAAAATCTTCTCTACCTAGCTTTGTCTGTCCCTCTTTGTATTTTCTGCATCAAAAACACTGGAGACATCCTTCAAAAAGGCAATCGAGCTCCTTCGATTTGTTCTTCTTGGGGTGGGGCTATTCCTCTCTATTCCTGCGACCAAGGCCCGTAGCTAAAAATGACTTTTGTGGATGTGGGACAGGGAGACGGAATCGTATGGAATGATGCGAAATGCGTATCTGATTGATGGGAAGCACATGAGCAAGAAGCAGGTCGGGAAATTTCAGCTTCTTCCTTTTTGGCTTATAGGAGGATCGGAGATTAAGGCGGCGATTGCTCACGCATGAGGATGTGGATCACTTTTTCCGGACTTCTGACCCTGATGGAAGAGGGAAGAGAGGGCGTCGGATTCACGGGGCTCTATCTGCTGGATAGCGCGCCTCGTTCACGGACCGAAATTATCTTTTGCTGGAGGAAAAGGCAAAGGAGGAGATTCCTGTGTTTTTCCTACATCGGGGCAGGAGTGGAAGGAAAAGAGAAGTGAGATCTGCGCATCCTGGGGCCGCCTGCAGGAATGGAAACGGAAGGAGCGAATGCGCATTCCACGATTTTGGTCAGGTCAGGTGGGGATCCTTTTCGGCTTTTGTTTACCGGTGATAGTGGAAAAAGAAGGGCTGGAGGCCTTGAAGGAGACGTTGCGTCTGCTGCCTGAAAAAAGCAGAAAAGTCACGCTCTTAAAGGTTCCTCATCACGGGTCTCGGTATACCAGCGATGAAGCGTTTTTGTCTCTGTGCAGGCCGGATTACAGCGTAATCTCCTGCGGTACACACAATCCATACGAGGCATCCGCAGAGGAGAGCGCTGCAGCGGCTTTGCCGCTATTTCGAAATACACCTGGATCACCAAAGAGGGACGGAGTGATCACGGTGACTCTGTCTGAGGGGAGCAGGATGAGGGTTTGTACCTTCCTTCCCTAGAAACCGGTTCTGTGCTACAATAGTAAAGTGATTTTTGTAGGTCATGGTGCGATAAGGAGAGATGAATTGCCTGCCAAAAAGAACGACAATGCCATTCTATGATGAAGTAGTTATCTGCGGACCTGGCGTCCGGAAAAATCTATCCGATAGCTATCTGATGTACGGAGAGGAAGCTGGTTAGGCAGGTACTAAGCCTTTGAAGAAGGGGCTGCATGCAGAGGACCAGATGAACATCCTTAGTGATTCGGGAGGAGAACCCGAACTCATAGCAGCCAGTGAATTTGCGGATACGTTGCCACTTTTTGCAGACCGGAAGGTGATTTTTGAAGGAGCGGCTTCAAAGAAGGGAAACGAGGCTCTGGAGGAATATTTGAGAGATATTCGGAGGAGGTCTGCTTTGTCTTCTCGGACGCAGAGGTGGACAAAAGGAAGACGCTTTTCATAAGATGTTAGCCAAAAGGCGTTTCTCCTTCCTGCGATGAACAGTCCCCTGCAGTGATTCGCTGTGGATTCTTCGCGGATGACAGGCTTCGTATTTTCAGAGGCTGCCTTCTTTTGATGAACAGAGGACTCAATATGTCCGCACTGGGACCAGGAGATGGAGAAGCTGATCAGTTATACGGAGGAGCGCGAAAATCGAAGAGAAGGATGTTGGGAAATCTGCGCCGGATGGTTAAAATGGACGCATCTTTGATCTGATGGATGCGGTGGCGGACGGGAACAGCAGGAAGGCGTTTGCTGTATTTGGATTTGTTAGCCTTTAAAGGAGGCAACTCGCAAAAGATTCTGGCTCTTCTCATCAGACAGCTACAGTTGATCTTGCAGGCAAAAGGAGCTTGGAGGAGGTTCCAAAACTGGCCTCCTTCTGGGCATTTCCTCCTTGCCGTGGACAAATACAGGCGGTGGGAAACCGTTATTCGGTGAAACAGCCGAAGCCTTCTGAATGCTTGCACAGACGACGATGCGGCAGTCGCGCGGAGACTGGATCAGACCATCGCAATTGAAATGTTGTTGCTGCTGCGCGCAATACCGAAGGAGGCATGAGATGCGTACACCAAGGCCACAGGAAATATACAGGCATTTTAAGGGAAGGCTTTATCAGGTATTGACGCTTGCCAGACATTCCGAAACGGGAGAAGTGCTGGTAGGTTTATCAGGCCCTTTGCGGAGATTATGCCGTTTTTGCCAGACCTTTACTCGATGTTTTGTTCGGAGGTGGATGCGGTGAAAGTATCTGGGAGCGATGCAAAAGAACGGGCTTTTCAGTTGTGGAAAGGTTCAGAGGAAGCCCACGCTCTTTTTGCAGTGGAATCGCCTGTGACAGGAAACCGGGGAGACGAGCAAAAGCAACCGGAGGAGGACCGGTAGACGAGAGCAAAGCAGCCGGATGGGATATTTTCACAGAAGGAGAAGCCTGCGGAGCCTTCCGTTCAGGCGGCGGAGGAAGAAGTACAGCTGGATCCCAGGCTGCTTCGCTTCCTGGATGCGAACAGGATGGAAGAAAATGAAATCTGGATTCCATGCGGTGAGTATGACGGATGAAATGATTGACATTAGCGGCGATTTTCTCGACACGGAAAATTGCCTCGGAGAGAAAGCGAAAGGATAGCGGCACTGCGGAAACCATACAATGAGGCTGCGCTTTGAGTGCTAGCAGGTTACGAGAATGAAAATGCGAGGCATGAAAAGATGAAACTGCTGACCATTGCGATTCCCTGTTATAATTCACAGGACTACATGCGAGAAAGTGCGTGGACTCCCTTTTGATCGGGGGAGAGGACGTGAGATTTTAATTATCAACGACGGCTCACAGGACCGTACGGCGGAGATCGCAAATGAATATGAGGAAGAATTATCCCTAGCATCATTCGTGCGATCCATCAGGAGAATGGCGGACACGGTCTCTGCGGTGAATGCGGGATGAGGAAGCAAGAGGACTGTATTTCAAGGTGGTAGACAGTGATGACTGGGTGAATGAAATGGCCTGACGAAAAAGTCCTCTCCACCTTGGATACAGAGTTTGCGGGGAGCGAAAACCAGACTGGACATGCTGGTGAGCAATTTCTATCTATAATAAAGTGAGAAAAGCGGCACAGTGATGCAATACCGCAAATATCTTCCGTTGAGCAGGGTTTTACCTGGAAGGAGATGAAGAATTTTCCGGTTGGCAAATATATCTTGATGCACTCTGTGATCTTCGGACCAAGTTGTTAAGAGAATGCGGATTGCAGCTTCCTGAGCACACCTTTTAGTGGACAATCTTTTATGGGTTTGAGCCCTGCGGTTTGTTAAAAACATGTATTACCTGGATGTGAATTTTTATTCCTATTACATCGGCAGAGACGATCAGTCCGTTCATGAGACGTGATGATGAAACAGATCGATCAGCAGCTCAGGTGAACAAGATCACAGTGGATTTTTATAGTGAAAATTATGAGATGATCCGTTCCAGTGGTAGCAGAGAAGACACTATATATATATTACCTCGAAATTATCACGATGATTTCTTCGGTTCTCTTAACTCAATTCCGGAAAGAAAAGCGGATCTGGAAAGAAAAAGAGCTCTGGTCTTATATTCGAGACAGAAGTACCAAGCTCTATCTGCGGCTCCGCTTCGGACTGGGGAATTTTGTCTATCTGCCGGGGCGAGGGGGCAGAAATGTCACCATTGGGATCTATAAGATCTTGCAGAGGATCTATCATTCTCAACTGATCTCTCAACTGGATCTTTTCAACGGATCATGGACCGGAAAGGTGGGAATCGAAAAGTCCGAATCTTCTCGACCCAGAAGCGATTCGGACTTTTTGCGTGGCGGACTTGAACCCGCACGATGTTGCCATCAACAGATTTTTGAGTCTGCCTCGTCTGCCGATTCCGACACACCGGCCTTCTTGCACCGGATCAGCCATCCGCCCATCGGTGCAACGAAAACGATTTTATCACAAATCCCCATGGCTGTCAAAGCAGGGAAGACGGATTTTTACTCAATTTCTGCTGTATTTTACAAAATCAGGAAAGACCTGATTGATCCAGCCTGGTCGCAAAGAGAAGACCTTTAGCCATCTTCGTGATCTGCAAAAGATCATCCTCCTCTCTTCCATATTCAGACCATGACCGGATCGTGAAGGAAGCGCGCAACAGCATCCAGCCTCTTTTGAAGTGAGCGGAGGCTGCCTTTCGAAAAACGAACTCTCACACCCTCATGGGAGGTGGGGAGACTGAAATTTTGCTGCGGGCCTGCAATTTGAAAATCGGCCAGGACCCGGTCTCCATGGGCGTGAAAATCTTCTTCTTCGATTCGGAAACGGACTTTCTGCTGCATAGGTTTGAGAGAGACCGGCGATCAGATGTTCCGGCTTCTGATGAGAGGCTTTTTGTTTTGCCAGTGCAATCAGAATCGTAACGGCAGAGCAAGGCACCGTCATTCTAAATAGTAATTGTCACGAAGGCATCCGTGACCCGAAGCTCAGCGGCAAGAGGGCAGGGGGATGCCGGACGCGTTCAGACTGCGGCACTTGTTGATGACGTTTTTATATCCTCTTTTTAAAGCGAAGATGCTTGAGATGCAGATCTTTTTCCAGAAAGTCGGTTGGCGATCGCTGGTAACGGAGTCGTCACGATGGTGCTTCCCGGAAAAATCCGGTGCAAGGATGGCTGCCATAAACGCAATGATGGGTCACGGTTAATCGGTGTTCCGTCTGCGAAGACGGCGCTCATCCGATCCACATCGGTATCAAAATAAAACCGAAATCCGCATGGTTTTCCGTGACAGCCCTGCAGATGGACTGCTGGCTTCCGCATTTTCTGGATTGGGTACATGGTTGGGAAAAATAGCCATCCGGTTCTAAAAGCAACTGCCGGAGGTGTCAGCGCCCAGTTCTTCCAGAATTTTGGTGGCAAAAAAACCGCCGCTGCCGTTGCCGGCATCGATCACGAAGTGAGAGCCCTGAAGCGGTTTGTCGTAAAGAGGCTGCCTTCACCTTTTCTTTTGATCAAGGCAGAGCTCTGCAGCGTAGAGAGAGAGGAGGTCAAAAAGGGACACTTTTATCGTCCGGAAGAGACTGGTCTGTGATATCTACCTGAGAGGCAGCAGGAGATCAAATATCTTCCTTTCGGCCTTCGGCAGTGAAAAATTTCAGTCCGTTCCGATGAAAGGGCAGATGGGAGGCGGTTACCATGACAGAGGCATCGCAGGCGGTTTCCGGATAGACAATGGACATAAACATGGCGGGAGTGGAGGAAAGGCGCAGTCAAGATACAGATGCGCCTGCCCTGTGATTCCATGGATGAGCGCCTTTTGCAAGCATTTCTCCGGACAGGCGAATCACGGCAGCTACAATTTCAGGAGGGAAGGTTCGGTCCTTTCTTCTCGGCGATGCTATTTTGAAAAAGCGTATCCGATGTTCTTGACGATCTCCGGCGTCAAATCCCACCGGTTCATCTGCAACCCCTCGGAAGCGCCACCCACGCACATCAGAGCTCGTTTTGCAGTTTCAGATAAGCAGCTGTGTCCATAACCATCCTCCTGTGAGATGAAGAAAACTTCTAAATGTTCTTTCTTATTTTTAAGGCAGAGACCGCTTCGAAAAGCAAGGAATCTTTGCCATCGCACCTGTTTTTGCATACGGACTGAGAGGGGAAAGTCGCTTGAACCGGGCGCTGATTTTTGGATTGTATTCTCTTTTTGATTTGTTATAATGATACAAGTATTTAAGGAATTACATTCTAGATTGGATTGATCAATATGAAAAAAATTTTTATCGTTCAAAATTCTCTTGATTCCCGGGTGGTGGATCATTGGATATCTCCTGGGAGCTTATTTTTGACAGCCATTTCCTGCCCTCGTACTTCGATCGACGGTGCAGATGTTTCGTTCAAGAGTGCAGAAGAAGCAAGCAGATCATGGACAAGGCCGCCGAGAGTTAGTGCTGACCCTGTCGGAAAGAGGCGGAAAATCTTTTCTCTGACGGCGCAGGAGATCGTCAAGCCGTTGTCGGAAAAACGGCATACAAACTGTTACAAGGCAGACAAAGAGCTTTACTGGGGCAGCTTACTCAGACCGATTTCCATGCGGATGAGGCGGAGGAGGCGCCGGAGCAGAGGGTGAAGAGCGCTCTGGAACAGAGAGGCGTCTTTCAGGAAGGCACGGACCCGCAAGATGCAACGCTGGTCTTTCAAAAACGGTTCTTTTCAGATCGTTCCGAGCAGGAAGGCGACAAACTGGATGAAGGAAAACCTGCAGGCGGTGACGCAGGCCATTCGTTCGATGCAGTCGACCCTGTCACTCGAAGAAGCTGGCTGCTATGAAGAACCGAAGTTTCGATGCCGATTCCAGGAAATCGCAGAAGCAAAGAGCCGCCTGGAAGCCATTGCCGCCGAAACCTTGACCTTCCGTTTCGAGAAAATACCGAAAGTTTAAGCGGGCAGGAGATCGCATCCTGGCTGCAAGTGGGGGAAAGATCTCGAGATCCAGGTGAATCCGGGACCAGCTGCCGCCTTTTGTGAAAAACGCTTGCCAGAAAGTACGATACCTTTGGCGGAAAACCGCAACTTTAAAACATCCAAAGGGGGCGGAAAATCGTGGTCGGGGAGGCAATTATGGCTGGTGGATGAACAGAGACAAGACCACGGATGCGCTTGTCGATGCCATTAAGAAAGCGGCAGGATGCAGAGGTAAAAGCCTGTCTATAAATTGACCGGTGCCCAGTTTGGGGCTAGTGACTACGGAAACAGCTATGTGGAAGTGGATCTGGACGCACAGCATGTACCTGTATAAAAACGGAGCCCTGGTGGCGGAGACGGACTGTGTTTCCGGCAAGCCGATCAATGGGAACGCTACACCGGACGGCACCTATTTCCTGAATTATAAGGAAAAAGATGCGACGCTGAAGGGAGAAGATTATTCGACCCCGGTGAGTTTCTGGATGCCGTTCATCGGAAATATCGGCATGCATGATGCCCTACTGGAGAAAAGAATTTGGCGGTAAATTGTATCTTGCCCGCGGCTCACACGGCTGCATCAATCTGCCTCGGCGCAGGCCAAAATCTTTTGCACTTTGGAAAAGGAGAGGCGGTGATCGTCTACGGAGGAATGAATCAGGCGCAGGCGCAGGCTTACCTGGCAGACGAAAAGAAAAGCAGGAAGACGAACAAAAGAAGGCAGAGCAGAAGCAACAGGAAGAAGAGGCGGCGGCAGCGGCAGCGGCGGCAGCAGCTGCGGCACAGACTCCGCCTTCTGTACAGACCCGAATTGAAACAGACCGAAACAGACCGCGTGATTGCAATCTTTTTGCGCAGTCAGTGTAAAAAGCGGATGAGTTTCTGTCGCTGGATCCAGCGGTAGAAAGAGGAGTGGCTGCCGGATGGGGACATCCAGGCAGCCATGTATGAAAAGTTTGATTGGGAGGATCCAGATGTTTCTACATCTGATACTCTTATCCCAAAAGGAAGATGTGTCAGAACTATGTCCAATCAGTGAAACGGTACTTAGGTGTCGCTGAAAAGGACCATCCCCTTTTAAACGAAATCTGAATCAGATTCGGTATACTGTTCATCACAGTATTTACAGCGGTAGGTTTCATTCTCCTCGTCTGCCAGATAAAAAGATGTCGGCAGTCCCTGCTCAATGGAAGTGATGCAGCGGGATTGCGGCAACGCATCACATTTTCGGATTTCCTTCGGAAGTGTGAGTGCTCTTTTCTCTACACTCGCTGTCCCGAATGACATTGACCGTAATGTTGTGATCAATGTAGGCAAGGACATCCAGATTCAAGGAGTCAATATCACATCGACCTTGAGAATATCCTTTTTTCCATTTTATCGGAACGGGCGTTCTTAATGATGGCAACGGTACAGTCCAGCTTGTCCAGGTTCAGATGATGATAGATCATCATGCTTTTTCCGGCCTGAATGTGATCCAGAACGATTCCTTCTTCGATTTTTCCGACATTTAACATGCTAAACCTCCACGGATGAGTGAGCGATGAATTTAAAAGGTACGGAGTAGTCCCTCGTTGATATGAGCATCGGTCATATTGAGGAGGGTCAGGATCAGTGCCATGCGGACATAGAGACCGTATTGCACCTGCTCGAAATAGGCTGCGCGCGGATCGTCATCCACTTCTACGGCGATCTCGTTGACCCTGGGGAGCGGATGAAGGACGTACATGTTCGGCTTGGCCGCTTTCATTTTGGCTGCATCCAGGATGTAATAATCCTTCAGGCGGATATAATCCTCTTCATTAAAGAAACGTTCCCGCTGTACCCTTGTCATATACAGGAAACCAGTTCCGGCATGACTTCGTCGATTTTCTTGGTGGTTTGGTAGGGAATGTGCATCTGGTCAAGTTTGTCCGTGATATAATCGGGGACTTGCAGCTCTTGAGGAGAGATAAAGATGAAGCGGATGCCGCTGTATCTGGTGAGCGCATGAATGAGAGAATGGACGGTCCTGCCAAATTTCAAATCGCCGCAGAGACCGATGGTAAAGTTGTTCAAGCTTCCGTGGAGAGACCGAATGGTTAACAGGTCGGTCAGGGTCTGTGTCGGATGGTGATGTCCGCCGTCGCCGCCGTTGATCACCGGGATCAGAGATTTGGAGGCTGCGACCATTGGCGCGCCCTCTTTCGGGTGACGCATGGCACAGATGTCTGCGAAACAGGAGATGGTACGGACGGTATCTGCAACGCTTTCCCTTTGGAAGCGGATGAGGAAGAGGCATCGGAGAAGCCGATACACTGCCGCCAAGCCGAATCATCGCTGTTTCAAAGCTGAGGCGCGTGCGGGTGCTGGGCTCATAAAAGCAGGTAGCAAGGACTTTGCCGTCGCAGAGATGGGAATAAGCTGACATGTTCTTTTTGATGTCCACCGCGACGTCAAAAAGATCTTCCAGTTCATCCACAGTGAAATCCGTGGGGCTCATAAGGTGCCGTAACGTTTTCATAGAACTCCTTTCTTTGAGAAAAATCAGTTCTTTCCCTGATCCATCTCAGGCAGGAAGGGAGTAAGCGCCTGTCCGCCACTTAGCGCATAATGATGAGACGGTATCACCCCGAAAGCCTTGCAGTGAGATACTGAGAGGTCAGGTTCAGTGCATGATATGCACCGGGGGCGATCAACACGGGGATTGATTAGAGGGACATGCGATATAATCTGGGCTGGTCCGTTCCTTGAGAATCAAAAACACCGTGTTGCCGTTCAGATTATAGATGTCGACCGGCATGGATGTCAATGTTTGTTTTTGTCCGGAACGAAGATCATAACTGCACAAATAATAATGGTTGGACAGATCCAGATAGTAGAGGCAGTTTCCCATGATCTGAGGCTGATACATTCAGATTCGCTACGGTTTCCACCTGATTTTGTGCATTTGTTTTGAGGACTTTTATAGAATGATCTCCCTTGATTTCTGCAAAATAAAGGGAGCCGTCTGCCATGCAGCTGGGATTGATTTTCTCATGCAGGACGGTGCTCCTGTCCTGCTTGTCAATGCGCAGTCGCTCCAGGGTGCCCTTATGCTCATCGCCCTGTCCGAAATAAAGGTAACTGCCGCAAAGCTGAAAACTGATCCGTATTTTCTCTGGCGACGCAGATTTCGTATTTGCCGTTGTTCTTGCATCGGTAAATTCCCGTATTCGCGGACGGCACTGCCAAGTCTCGAGGCCTTCTGATCATTGGGATTGATATCCATATAATAATAGAGGAAGTCTCTCCGCAAAGGATGTTCTTGACGGAGAGAGAAGAGGTTTCCGGAGATCACTTTCGTCCGGCTGCATCGAATAAAGGGTGTTGAGATCGGCTGGATTGGAAATAAACCACGCCGTCAGACTCACAGAAAAAGACCGTCGTTGTTGATGTTTCCGGCAGTATTTCCGATGACGGAATCGTCGTTCATCGTGACCTTGCTTCCCAGATAGGTATGGACGGCAAAAGCAATAAAAGCAGCAAGAACAAGCATAAGCGGAATGATCAGAAGCTTCCTATGATTTTTCATCGGCTGGCACCTCCCACTGTGCACTGAACTTTGTTAAAATTGCATCATATTCTTATGTTAGCATTGAAGCTTCTGTAAACAAGGCAGATTTATTCTAAGATGATTACATTATTTAGGGCGATTTTTGTCTGATACGAGTGTCGATAGGGTCCAAAAATTTCAAGAGAATTTCGGATCCTATGATATCCAGGGTTTGGCAGAAGTTCGAAGGGATAAGACAGATGAAATTAGAAGAATTAAGGGGAGAGATTGATCGGATTGATCGAGAACTCGTTCTGCTCCTGAAAAAGCGGTTTGAAATGACCGAGCAGGTAGCGGATTATAAGATCAGGAATCATAGAGCGGTACAGGATCAGGAAAGAGAAAGATGCAAACTGGAAGCAGGTGGCGCAGATGGCGGGACCGGCGCTGGATGCGGGAAGCGCTGGAACAGTTGTTTCGTCTCATCCTGGCCCTGAGCAGGAAGCAGCAGTACCAGAAAGTCCTGAAGGCGGGAGGAGGAAGCAATCTTCCTTCGAGCAGGTCCGTACTTTGAGAAAAAGAAGGTGCCGGCATCCTGTTAACGGACCGGACGGCAGGTGTTTCGGACGCAGTTCTGGAACAAACTTCGGGGAGAAGGTTTCTGAAGACTGAGGGCAGAAAACGGTACATGAGGCGATGAGAAGGCTGCAGGAGAAGGAAGCGGATTTTGCGGTCGTTTCCGGCGGGCAGTCTTTCTTCTGTGAGAGAGGGCGCAGGATCTGCCGGAAGGCATCTCTTTAGTAGGAGAAGTTTTTTAAAAAGAGGAAAATACTTCTGTCAGGTGCTGTGATAATGGAATGTGGATTTTTGCCTCCCGCCGGATTTACACAAAGGAGGCGGATCACATCCGGCTGCTTTTGGATGCGCCCAGAGGCGGTTTCCCCTATATCCGCTCTATGCGCAGTTGATGGAGAATGATCTTGTTCTAACGCGTGCGGTTGCATGTGGAAGGAAGGTCATTTCTGGTGGAATTCAGAGGAAATCTGGAATTCCATCGGTGATCAATGCGCTGCAGGGGGTGTTGGCCAAGACGGGGAGGATGCGGATCCTCGGGAATTATGAGATTTTCAGGACGGAATAAAGGGATGGCAATGCTATTTTTTACAAAGAAAAGCGGAGGTTGCAATGAGTAAGACGGAACTGTTTGCCGCCATTGATGTCGGTTCCTATGAACTGGGCATGAAAATTTTTGAGCTATCAGGGAAAGGCAGTGTAAAAAGAGCTGGAGCATATTGTTCACCGGATTGATCTGGGGAGTGAAACGTATAAAACAGGCAGAATTTCACCCAGTCACATCCGGGAAATTTGTACGATCCTGAAAGAATACCACCGCATGATGAAAACATACGGGATCAAGGCCTATCGTGCCTGCGGGACCAGCGCCATGAGAGAGACGAGGGACATTCAGCTGGTGCAGGACCTGATTTACAACCAGACGGGGATCGAGGTAGCGGTCCTGAGCAACTCAGAGCAGAGGTTTATTGATTACAAGTCGGTTGCGCTACAGACGAAGCACTTCAGACGGGTCCTGGAAAAAACGGCTGCCATCTTGGATATCGGGGAGGAAGTGTACAGATTTCTATTTTTCATCACGATAAATTGGCGGCAACGCAGAATCTGCGGCTTGGCGTTTTTGCGTCTAAACACCATCATGAATGAGATCGGCGCTCCGGTAGAACGTTATGACAGCCTGATTTCGGAGATTGTGCTGCCACAGGTCGATCATTTCCGTAAGATGTATTTGCAGGAGAACCGGATTCGGAATTTGATTGTGGTGGATGATTATTTATCGCCGATTTTGCACCGCATGAGAAAAACAACACCGGGCAGAGGATTTTATCCGGGAAGGAATTGGAACTTTATGTAAGCTCAGCATGCACAAAAGCCGGTCATGACGGTTGCGCAGGAGTTACAGGTTCCGCTTGAGAATATTCCGCTCCTTCGCATCGCAGCCGCTTTTGTGACGAGCGTGGCGAACCGGATCGGGTGGAGAGCATTTGGGCGCCCGGGGTCACGCTCTGTGACGGACTGGTCTATGAGTATGCGGAACAGAAGAAGTGGATGGACGAGAAACACGATTTTTGAGCAGGATATTGTGGCATGTGCGGTCGGGATATCGAAGCGGTATATGGGAAATCATAAGAGGAGTGAAAACCCTGCAGGCGCTGGCACTGGCGATTTTTGACACGACCAAAAACTGCACGGCCTCTCCGCAAGGCACAGATTGCTCCTGCAGATTTGTGCGATTTTGCATGATTGCGGCAAGTACATCAGCCTGAGCAATATGGGGGAGTGTTCCTATCATATTATTATGTCCACGGAGATGATCGGGTTGTCCCACAGGGAGAGAGAGATGGTTGCCAATATCGTACGTTTCAACCACACCCCGTTCGAAACGATTCTGGATGCGCCGGAAAGGTATACCGATTTGTCTGAAGAGGAATACCTGGTGATTGCCAAGCTGAGTGCCATTTTGCGCGTGGCCAACGGATTGGACCGGACGTATAAGCAGAAATTTAAGGAAGTTCATTTTCGTATCCAGCAGGAGAAACTGGTCATTGCCATTGATTCCGCCGCCGATATTACCGTGGAAAAGGGGATGTTCGAGAGACGAGCGTTGTTTTTTGAAGAAGTATTCGGCATTTTGCCGGTGATTAGACAGAAAAAGGAGAGAGGGGTCGCCGAATGAAGGAAGAAAGGGATATGACCAGTCCAAAATGGTATACAAACCGGGAACTGTCCTGGTTGCAGTTTAATGAGCGGGTGCTGGAGGAAGCAAGGAGTATGGACAACCCGCTGTTTGAACGATTGAAATTTTTTGAGCATTACCGCAAGTAACCTGGATGAATTTTTATGGTTCGTGTTGCCTCGCTCAAAGACATGTTACAGGCGGATGTCAAAAAGGACATTGCGGGAATGATAGCAAAGGAGCAGCTCCAAATGCTTTATCCGGCTCTGCATCAATTTGTGAAAGCACAGTACGACACCTTGAACCATCTCCTGCTTCCGGAACTGAAGAAAAGGGGCATTGTTCTTTGCGCAGCCATGAGGAACTCACGAAAAAGGAAGCGGACTTTGCCGACCGTTATTTTGAGGAGGAGGTGTATCCGGTACTGACGCCAATGGCGGTTGATTCATCCAGACCGTTCCTCTGTTCGCAATAAAACGTTGAATATCTGCGCTCTGTTGAAAAAGAAAGAAGAGAAGGCGGGAGAGGAGAAGACGAGACAGGGGGAGAAGGCAGGGAGAGGAGAAAGAAGCAGGCGCCAGAAAAAGAGCCGAGAACTGACGGATCTGGCAGTGGTTCAGGTGCCGGATGTCCTGCCCAGAATTTTTGGAACTGCCCGGGCAGGAAGGGGATGTCAGACGTTTTATTCTTCTGGAGCAGGTGATGCTTCGGAATATGCACTGCCTGTTTCTGAATTATGATATTCTGTGCAACAGCCTCTTTCGCGTCGGCAGAGATGCGGATTTAACGATTGATGAAGATGAGGCGGAGGACCTTCTGATCGAGATCGAAAAGAATCTGAAGAAACGCCAGTGGGGACAGTCGCTCAGGTTGGAGATGGACGATCAGGCGAGCGAAGATCTGCTGTCACGCATCGCGGGAGAGCTTGGGGTGGAGGAGCATGAAATTTACAGGATCTCCGGGCCGCTGGATCTGACGTTTCTGATGAAGGTATATAGCCGGGAGGGGTTCGAGGAATGGAAAGAGCATCGCTATCCGTCCCCGCAGCAGGTGCCGGAACTGCCGGAAGATTGTGACCTGTTCGAAGAGATCAGGAAGAGGGATATCCTCATGCATCATCCGTATGGAAACCTTTTTCTCCGGTGGTAAGGTTTGTGGAAAAAGCAGCCGCAGACCCGTCTGTTCTGGCACTAAGCAGACCCTTTATCGTGTCAGTGGAAATTCTCCGATCATTGCAGCGCTGGCCAGAGCAGCAGATAATGGTAAACAGGTTTCCGTCCTGGTGGAATTAAAAGCCAGGTTTGACGAAGAAAACAACATCGGATGGGCGAGAATGCTGGAAAAAGCCGGTTGTCATGTCATCTACGGTTTGGTCGGCTTAAAGACGCACTGTAAAAATTACATTGGTGGTTCGCAGGGAGGAGGACGGCATTAAGAGGTATGTCCATCTCGCAACGGGTAATTACAATGACTCTACTGCCAAACTGTATACGGATGTGGGTCTGTTCACTGCCAGGGAAGAAATAGGACAGGACGCCACCGCTGTCTTCAATATGTTGTCCGGTTATTCAGAGCCTCTTGTTTGGAATCAGCTGGTTTTAGCGCCCCTGTGGTTCAAGGACCGTCTCCTCTATTTGATTCAAAGAGAAGCGGAGAGGGCAAAGGCGGGAGAACCGGCGCATATCATTGCGAAGATGAATTCAATCTGCCATCCGGAAATCATTGCCGCGCTCTACAAGGCTTCCGGTGCCGGTGTAAAAATTGATCTGATTGTGAGAGGGATCTGCTCACTAAAGCCGGGCATTCCGGGAGTGAGCGAAAACATCACGGTGCGTTCCATTATCGGAAACTTTTTGGAGCATAGCCGGATCTTTTACTTTGCAAACGGGTACAATCCGGAGGTTTATTGCAGCTCTGCAGACTGGATGCCGAGAAACTTAGAGCGGCGTGTAGAAATCATGTTCCCGGTGGAAGAGGAAAAACTGAGAGGAGAGCTTCATATTTTAGAAACAGAATTGAAAGATACGGAAAAAGCGCATATACTGAATGCAAATGGAGTGTACGAGAAGGTGGATCGAAGGGGAAAAGAGCGGGTGAACTCCCAGCTTTTGTTCGGAGAGGAAGTAAAACGTGCCGCAAAAAGGCACTTCGCGGATGATAAGTAGGGGTTTTTGTACCGGAAACACCAACTTCGTTTCCGGAGGCGTAGATCAGAAGGGAGGTAGATGGCGCATGCATGACTTTGATGATGAAATTCTTGACTGCTTTTTAAGAAACCAGCGCCAGTTGTTTCCGGAGAAGGTTGCTTCCACAAGAGAGGAGGCGGAAGCCTTTTTAGAGGACTGTCTGGCTGTGGTCGCCTCATTCTGCAGATGAGGTACGGGAATACTTCGAAGAGGAAGGGGTGGACACGGAAGGCGGAGATGTCCTGTTGGCTTCGGAGGTCTTCGATGTGGGAGACGGACGTTACCTGATTGTAGAAGGCTAGAGAGCTGTCTGCCGTTGTGCAAAGCGGCAGGGGCATCCGAATGCGTGTCCGAAAAGGGAAGCCAAAATCATGTAAAAACGTAAAAATCAAAAAGCAGGATCAAAAGCCTGTCCTTCCAAGGACAGGCTTTTTGGTTGTGGCTGTTATTTAGGCGGACCGGATGAAAAATTGTGATGGAAGGGCTTCTTCAGCCATTCAGGATCTCCATGAATTCTTCGCCGGTGATGGCTTTCTTTGTTGTAAATAAATTTGGCAAGCTCATCCAGCTTGGTCCTGTTCTCCATCAGGATCTGGGCAGCCTTTTCATGCTGTCTGCGTACGAGAGCGACGACCTGTTCATCAATCTGCGCCTGTGTCTGAGCGGAGCAGGCAAGGGAGTGTATCTCCGCCAAGATACTGATTCTGATGGTTTCCATGGCAACCATATCGAAATCCTTGCTCATCCCTGAAGCGGGTAATCATGTTCTGGCGATTTTTAGTGGCCTGTTCGATATTGCCAGCGCCCGTGGAAGAGGTGTTAAGACAATTTCCTCTGCCGCACGTCCGCCGGTGAGGGTGGCAACTATTTTCCAACTCTTCCCTGGTCATGAGATAGTGATTGCCTTCTTCCACCTGCATCGTATATCCCAGTGCACCGGAGGTTCTCGAATAATGGTAATCTTCTGTACGGGAGCGGAATTGGTCTGTTTGGCAGCGACTCAAGGTATGGCTGATCTCATGGTAGGCAACGGTCCATTTTTCTTTATCGGTCAGGATGGCATTCTTTTTCTGGTAACCGGCAATGACGACTTTCGATGGATTCTTCCAGGTCATTTTCCGTTGCATAGGCTCTCTTATCCCGGACGGCACGAAGGGCGGCCTCATTGATGATATTGGCGAGTTCCGCACCGAAAGCGCCGCTGGCCATGCGGGCGATTTTTTCATAATCGATGTCATCTGCGTGTTTGATTTTCTTAGCATGTACGCGAAGGATATCCTCCCGTCCTTTGAGGTCGGGGAGTTCCACCGGCACGCGCCCGTCAGCGTCCGGTCTGGTGGAGAGCCGGGTCCAGTGACTCCGGTCGGTTGGTGGCAGCCAGGATGATGACACCGTTATTGCCTTCAAAGCCGTCCATCTCGGTCAGCAACCGGTTCAGCGTCTGCTCTCTTTCATCATTGCCGCCAATCTGCTCCGTCTCTCTTCTTGCCGATGGCATCAATTTCATCGATGAAGACGATGCAGGGCGCCTTTTTCTTTAGCCTGGCGAAACAGATCGCGGACCTTGGAAGCACCCATGCCGACGAACATTTCCACAAATTCGAGCCGGAGATCGAGAAGAAGGGGACGCTTGCTTTCACCGGCTACCGCCTTGGCAAGCATTGTTTACCGGTACCGGGAGGGCCGACGATAGCACGCCCTTCGGCATCTGTGCGCCGATTGATTTGAACCTAGAAGGATCATGCAGGTAGTCGACAATCTCCGTCAGGTTTTCTTTGGCTTCATCTTCTCCCGCCACATCCTTGAAACGGATGCCGTCCGAGGACTGGACGTAAATTTTGGCATTGACTTGCTAAAACCGAAAGACATGGCGCCTGCCCTGCCTCCCATTCTGTCCATGAGTTTTTGCTAAGAAGCTGTCCCAGAACGATGAAAACCACGATGGCAGAATCAATACAGGAGAAACTGCATCAGAGGAGACATTTGTTTGATAATCACGGTGCCGTACCGGGACACCTGATTTTTGCAGACGGTCTACCAGGCCGGATCATTCATTTTTCCCGTTTTGTAATAGGTATATTTATGCTCATTCTGCGGCTCGTTCTTGTCCCGTACACTGAACACGATTTCGGTATCGTTGATCTCCACGTTGGCAATCCGCTTTTCATCTGCCATTTGGACGAAAAACGGAATAATCCGTCTCCTTGACTGCAGGGTAGCACTCAGAAGGGGAAAGATAAAACCAGTTTAAGAGGAGCATGACCACCAGCACGGTAAAATAATAAAAAGCTGAGCGGTTTTCTAGGTGGCTTTACTTCATTCATTCAGAAATCTTTCTAAAAATCAACATTTGTATCAACACTTAGCTTCTATTTTTAAATTAAAATCCCGCATAGGGGAAGCGCCTTCACGCCCGTGATGATCTCCGCAATTTTGAAAATCAAAAACCCCTGCATAGGGGAAGCGCTATGGAACCAATCGCAAGAATGTGACTATTATACATGTTATAGAACAACTGCAATCCCTCAAAAACAGATTCCCAACCTTTGCAGGCAGGGGAGGCGTCGGGTTTTGACATTCTTGATGCGGAAACCATAATATAGATCAATATTTCAGTTAAAATTAGCACTGTACAAAAGAAACGAACGATGATATGATGATAAGACGAAATAAGGCACTGAAAAATGATGTTTTTTACAAAGGAAGTGACAGATGAAGAATCTACAAAAGTATCATCAGCAGTTTTTATGCCGCCACAGGTGAATCCGGACTGGTTGAGAAAAAGACCAGTGGATCATGCGCCGATCTGGTGCAGCGTGGACTTTGCGAGACGGGAATCAGGCGCTGATCGAGCCGATGGGATTACAGGAAAAGTTGGAGTTTTTGATCTGCTGGTGAAGCTGGGCTTCAAAGAGATTGAGATCGGTTCTTCGCAGCTTCGAGACGGAGTTTGCTCTTGCCAGGCAGCTGATTGAGCAAAATAAGATCCCGGAGGATGTGACGATTCAGGTCCTTACGCAGGCGAGGGAACATATTATACGAAGAACGTTTGAGGCCATTCAGGGGCAGGGCATGCCATTGTCCACCTTTATAATTCGACGTCGGTCGCCCAGAGAGAGCAGGTCTTTCATAAAATAAGAAGGAAACTGCAAAGGAGTTGGCGGTAGAAGGAGCCAGTGGCTGCTACAGGAACTGGCAAAGGAGACAGAGGGGGATTTTTTCGTTTGAGTATTCGCCGAGAGTTTTTCCGGTACCGAGGTGGACGAGGCCTTAGAGGTATGCAACGCTCGTTCTGAAACGTCTGGAAGCTGGAGAAAGACAAAAAGGTGATCATAAATATCCCTACGACCGTGGAGGTATCGATGCCGCATGTGTTCGCACAGATTGCCTATCTCAGTGAGCACATGGATTTGTCGTAATCGGGTGACGCTTTCCGTCTCACCCGCACAATGATAGAGGCTGCGGGTGGCTACGACGGAGATGGCGATTCTGGCGGCTGCGACACGCGTGGAGGAACCCTGTCCCGGGAACGGGAACGAACGGGAAATGTAGACATTGTAACGCTGGTACCTAATATGTACAGCCAGGGAGTGGATCCGAGTTGATTTCTCTGATCTGATGTCGCAGCGCAGACCTGACGAGCGGCTGACCGCAGCGAAAGTGGCGAGAGAGCCTATGCCGGTGCTCGTATCCCACCGCTTTTTCCGGCTCTCATCAGGATGCGGATTTCCGCGCTTCTCTTTTTCACGAGCGGAAAGGATAACGGATCTGAGCGTCCTCATCTGCCGATTGATCCCAGAGATATCGGAAGGCAGTATGACGGAGATGATGATACGCATCAATTTCCCAGTCGGGCAAAGGTGAGGAGTTGCATTCTCAAGACTGGCTTTGGCATCTCCGTTCCGAAGAAGATGCAGGAAGACCTGGGACATACGATGAAGCATATTTCGGACAGGGAGCATGCGGAGCTTGCGCCGGATCGGTCTATCAGATTTTGATGATCTGTATATTCATCCGGACATGAATTTCCAGATCACAGACTCGTCATTTCAAAGCAGACGACAGGGGAATTCTGGTGCAGATGAGCTTTGCAGCACGGGGAGCTGATCATGTGGTGGAAGCCAACGGAAACGGTCGTATTGATGGTTTCAATGCGCTGAAAACAGTGACTTTCGATCCGTTACCAGCTGAGTGCTTATGAGGAACATGCGCTCACCTCCGGTTCCTTCTCCAAGGCCTGCAGCCTTTTGTCTGTATCACGGCGGGAGACAAGGAATACTGGGAGTCGGCATTCACGAGGACATCATCAAGGCTTCCGTCGATGCACTCTGCCGTTTCCGTGAACCATCTGGATGGGGTGAAGGAGGCGCAGGCGCCCACCGATGAGAGAATCGGCGAGATTCTGAATTATATGCAGAAGCTAGTATTTGGAAATCACGTTAGAGGATCTGCATTTTATCTCTCAAAAATTGACCTTTTTCGAAATATATCAAGGAGAAGTCCGGACAGACGTTTGGGGAACATTTGAAGAAAAATTCGACTGAAAAAATTTGGTTCCTTCTGAAAAATGGCACATGAGAGTAGAGCGTGTGGCGGAGATGGTCGGATACCACAATGTGGGAGCATTTTAACCGCCTGTTTAAAAAGAAATATGGAATGACGCCGGTGCAGTATCGTTCCGGCAGCGTTTCCAAGAGGCAGCCCTGCTTGAGAAGGAAGGAGAATCCATGCATTATGATGTCACTATCGGAGCGGGACCAGGGGGCTTTTCTGCGCCTATGAGCTGAAGAAAAATGTCCCGATCTTCAGATTTTAATCCTGGAGAAGGAAGGTCGATCGAGAAAAGAATCTGTCCCGTCAAAAGAGACGCGGAGTCTGCGTGCACTGCAAACCCTGTTCCATCACGACCGGTTTTGCCGGCGCCGGTGCTTATTCGGACGGCAAACCTCCTCTCTCCAGATGTAGGAGGCAAACTTCCTCTATTTTAGGGTATGACGAAACCCGGAAATTGATTCATGAATCGATGAAATTTATCTCGGATTTTGGGGCGGACTGCAAAATGTTTACGGCATCGACAGACAAATGAAATCAGAGAGATTCGAAGGCGGCGATCAATGCCAATCTGAAGTTGGTAGAGTGCGCCCATTCGCCATCTGGGAACCGAAGAAGGATACCGGATCACGGCAGACCCAAAGGCATCTGAAGACTGTGGGTGGACCTCTCGAAACGATGGTGGAGGATATCCTGACGAAGGACGAAGGGCGGTGGGATCACCACGGTGAAGGGAGATTCTTTCTGTTCAGATACCATCGTCTCCGCTGTCGGAAAGAGAAGGCGCTGATCGGCTCGGTGAGAAGTGTGAGATCGGCGTAGACGACACCGGGGACGGTGATGTAGGGAGTGCGTGGAAGTTCGATGAAACTCATGCAGTTCCCGAACGAAAATCTCACGAAGCTGTTGACTCTTCCATACGCCGACGTTCGATGATAAGGTCACCTTCTGCACCAATCCTTCCGGAGAAGTGGGCAGCGGAGTACTACGAAGGCGGACTGGCGGTCGTCAACGGCTCAGTGCCTATAAGGCAAAGGAATACAAAATGGACAATACCAATTTTGCCATTCTGGTCTCCAAGAATTTCACCAAACCGTTTAAGACGCTGATTGAATATGGCAAAAAGATCGCAGAACTTTCCAACATGCTCTAGTATGATTCTGGTCCAGACCTCATGGGACGTAGGTAGCGAGAACGATGGAGGAGCGTTCTTGCCGCAACAATTTAATTCCCACCTTGGAAAGATGCAGTACCCGGAGATCTGTCTCTGGCCTTCCCAGCACCGAATCATGGTGGACATGATGAGATGTTGCAGGCGTTAGATAAAGTACGCGAAATCGGCTCGCCGATGAGACCCTGCGCTTTTACGGGCGGAGGAAATTCTACCCAACTGCGGTCGGTTGGGCAAAAGATTTTCAAACCAATGTGGCGATCTTTATGCGATCGGCGACGCAGCCGGCGTCACGAGAGGGATTGCAAACAGGCCAGGTGCGAACGGGCTGAGTGCGAGCAAGCATCTTAAAGGCAAGGGGCCAGCAAATTGAGAACGGGGAACAAAGGACGATTCAAGAACTCGCATGCTGGTCGGTCTGGTAATCTTTTCACCGACGGCCTGCACGGAGAAAGGAAGCTCGGAGATCATCTTCACGACCGGATTTTTCCGAAATGATTTTTCTCATCAGGGGCTGAGCTGTCACCACGCAGGGAATGAACTCAATGTTTATTTGTTAAAATGCAGAAAACAAATATCGTAAGACCTGGGGAAAAGCGTATTCAATGAGGATGTCGTTGCGGGTCATCAAGGATGATTGTCTCAGAGCTGTCGTGCTGATGGCGATGGATCTCTTCGCACAGTGCAAGGGCATCGTTCTCGAGCTTTCGATCAAGCCAAGGTGACAGGCGGCAAAAAGAATATTTTTCATTCTCTGAGCGATGCGACTGTGAAGCGCTGAACCACATCACGGAGGAGGAGATCGCTTTCGCTTTATCAGGAACGGGCGCTGTCGCACAGAAGGTATACCTGCATATGATTCGAAACATCAATCGAAATCAGCGATGATGAAGCTAAGGACCGTGACGCCTGCCAGATCTGCATTTAGCAAGCAAAACGGCAGATGCCTTTGATAAGATCAGCAAGGCAAAAGAGGAACTGGAAGAGGGGAGATTTTGCCACCGTTCCAGCCATCAGTAATGAGGCGGATTCTGGACCGGATTTCGCTCAGCAGAGAGACAAGAACAAGGCGCTGAGGAGGCGGCTTCGCTGATATGGGAAAAGATCAGCGAGGTCATAGAGACAGGGAAGGCTTTATTATCTTTTTATAATGCATATCCACCTTCGAGGGGAACAGATATAGAAGAACAAGGGCGGCGATTGTGAGAGAAGAAGAAGAGTAGTGTCGGCAGGTAGTAGATTCCTTGTTCAAAAGTGCCATGGTAAGCAGGAAGGAAAGACTTGGAAATCCTCGCTGCCGGAGAGAGGAAAAGTATTGACATCTTCTTACAGAAGTGTTTGATACGTATTTTCCCATGGATGTTCAGATAAAGGAAGAAGCAGGGCAAAACAACCTTTTGAAGGTAGGAATAGCGGAGGAGAGGCATGAGGCACTGGGTCATCGGTGTGAGCACAGAAGCGGTGCATGCGATACAAATCGCAAAAAGGCAGGATACGAGGTCATTGTACTGGACGGCGACCCGAGGCAGGAGGGTTACAGGCAGCAGACCGGGCTTTTGTGTGGATATCTCGTCTCTCAGGCGGTGGCATATCTTCTGGAAAAGGAAGAACCGTCCGATGTCATTCTTCCGGTGCTGATTGGAAGGTTCTTAATGACAACAGGAAGCCAATGACCATTACGGGCTTTACGGTGTCGGAAGAAGGCGTGAAACAGCACGGATAATGGCAGTCTTCATCAGAAGATGAGGAAGGAGGGTCTGCAGTATTTCTGCATGGCTGCTTCTTTAAGGGAATGCAAAATAGAGGAGACAAACCTGCCTGCACCTCTTCCCTATCCGCGTGGTAAAAACCCAGGTATGGTTCGGGGAGTCGCGGCGTGCGGGATATGAGAATGCCCATACCCTCGCTTCGGACTTTGGGCGAAGAGGAGCGCGAGGGAAGACCAGATCGTGAGCAGATGGTAAGGCGTAGAGTACGGAGTGGATGGTGCGTCGAAAATGGTCGCTCCCCATCTGATCCCTGCGGCGCAAGAAGACGCAGACGCCGCCTTATCGGCAGTGCGTCGGTTATCATCGCGCCTCCGGAGAGGATCCCAAATTTTATCGCAGGGTGGAAGCGTTTCGCGCAGACGAAGGCTGCCTGTGCTGTGAACTGTCTGATGCATGCCGACCTCATCAGACAGCAGGACGATACGCCTCTCATTGAAACCTCCGCCAGACCTTCGGGGCATCACCTGTACGATCTCTTTACACCGATGAGGACAGGCTTGTATCCTGCTGCTTCCTTCTTGGAGCTTGCTCCACAAAAACGAGGAACTGCGTACGTTCACAGGACCAAAAAGAATGATGATCCGGTATTTTTGACCCTTCCGAAGGAAGGCTGGAGAAGGTGCTGCAGGGAGGGAACTGAGAGGATCGCAAGAGATGTTGTTCTGCCACCTGGAAAAGGGATGAGATCCAGTAGTTGACGCATGAGCCTTCATGGGAAGAGGATATTATTCGGTTAGCAGGCTGAGCGAAGAAGTTAATCGCACCGCCTGAGCGCGTGAAACTCAGAGAGCCGCTTTTCTCCTCATCCGGCAGAAGAAGCGATCGTCTCGTTCGGAGTAGTCGCTTCCTGTAGAACGGTCATCTCTATCCGGTGTTGTGGAATGGCGGATGCGATGCGCATGCGCACCCTTTTCCGTGATTGCGCTGCTCGCATGTTCTGGACCTTGCCTCCGCGTATGCTTGCGTGGGAGCAGCGCTGTTTGGAAAGGATGTTGCAGTCTTTTTCTCCGGGAACTTCGCATTCATCTTCTCAAAAGAACCGGCACAGGAAACAAGACGGCATGAAGGAAGCGCAGGAAACGGCAGCGTGTTGATGCATCATGAAAGCAGAGACAGAGGAAGGCTGGCTGGTGCACAGAGTTCATACAGGGTGGTTCGCATGCAAATCGCCTGCCAGGTCACATGGAAAGCATCAGAGAGGCTTACGTCTTCTTACTCCCCGCGTGGTGAGAGTGAAGCGGGACAGGTTTTCGCAGGCGCGAAGTGCATCCAGATCCGTGATGGAGCGCCGGTCTGTGAGCCTGAATCCGGATCCGCCTCTGCCTGGTGTCGCATCCGAAAGTGAGGGTGCAAGAGTTTTCAGGAGGAGATGTCTCGCTCCTCTGCAGCAGAGGAGAAGTTTCGGACCCTCTCGAATCTGGTGGTTTCCTGTTCTCAAACTGAGGACGCAGAGGAGCATAAAGGCTCTCCTGCCAGCAATTCCGTATCGAATCGATATAGACTTTTTATCCATCCAGAGGCAACACCATAGCACTGACTGTCAGATGGACTGTCGTGATGAGGACCGCAGATCTGACTGATATAGCTCTGGTTTTGACAGAAGTAGTAGCTAGAGACATGGAAGCGTTTTCAAAATAAGAGCGGGAAAACAATATGGAATCCACCAGCAGAAACATCCGGGCTCCCGTGCGAGTGCACAAAGGTGGCACTTGCCCTGCTCCGGCTGGTGGTAACTCGCTCTCCCAGCAGTGAGATAGGAATAGGCCTTCTTCAGGGCATGAAAAACTATCTGCACTTTCTTCGATTCGAGAACAGGAAGGTGACGTCCGCTTCCTTTCCTGCATGCGCATGGCGATGGAGAGGCAACCGCATGATATGCACCGGCTGCGACTTCAGTGCGAAGCATCGGTGCGGATGAAAATCTTTTTCCGGATCTCTCTCCTGAATGGGAAGCGATGCCGTTTTGCACATGGGTTCACCAGACATTCTACAGAAATCATTGGTCCAGGGGCTCTTGCTCGAACGCAAGCCCGTCTTCTCTGGACATACAGGCCGGAAAATAATGGATAAACAGAGTGAGTTAAGCAGTGCTGCACATCCTCCTGCCAGGTCGTTAAACGATATAGTCGCCGCCTGCAAGGGAGGCTCATTGATGCGATGGTAAAAGCGGCGGTCATATTCCACACGCCGCACCGCAGACGACCTGGTGGCTGTCAAAGGTTCCTGCCGAGACGTGGAAGGCGTCATCCTGGATGAGAGGGAGGCTGTCGCAGATGGTAGATAACTGTCGTTCGTGATTCAGTGATTGAGATTCAACCGGCTTCCGTTTTCAGATGACAAGGTAGGTATGTTCCCGGATTTGTTTCACGTCCACAGTACCTGTGACGGATGTGCTGAAAAGAAGAGGAAACTCAGGGAAACGCCGGGCTACTGCAATCGGAAACTCGTTCCTCCTGGACATAAAAGGGCAAGCGCCTCCACCGCCTTCATATAATCGTTGTCACTCGGCTTCGTCTGGGACTTCTGTGCAGTACCCGCCTCCCCACATCCACGTACTTGAGGGGAAGATCAAAATCGCTACACTCACAGGCAGAAGGCTAGCGAGGGCACGGGGACCTCAGACCCTGATCTGGAACGGGTGGTGGAGGAATGGAGGTGGAGCCCGGGTGATTCGGCATTGATTTGCAGGCGGCGAAAGTATGGACCCCTTCCAGCTCTCCACTTTCACAGGCATAGCGAAGGGGATCTGCCTTCTTCCTCCGGCCAGAACCTCGTCCGGACAGAGCAGAGAGAAGATCGTTGCCACCCGCAGTCCGACTCTCCAGGATTTGGTCCGTCTGCGTGCACAAAGATCAGCCAGCCGTCTGGCTCCCCGAGGAATCCAGGGCTGACGAACCCGGCCTGAAAGGAGCGATTGGCTCAGTCACAGGACGGCTTTTTGATGGGACCGTTAGATCATAGCGCTTCGGGAAATCCGTTGATCTTTTGACCAGACCGTGGCCCTTCCTGAAACAATCTCCGCACACAGCTTCTTCGCATGGCTGAGCAACCAGGGAAGGGAGTTGGTACCGCCGAATGGGAAGAGGGATACAGCGCCCCAGCAAGCGTGACACTGCACAAGCAGAAGAGCCTGAGATCTGCAATAGTCGGCAGACGGTATGGTGCATGGCGTTCATCCTTTCAGTGAAAGTGGTTTTGAAAGACAGAGAAAGCTTTTTTTCCTAGAGGATTAGCACAATTTCAACAAGAATGGCGTTGCTTTTCATTGACTTTCTTTTTCCGACTAAACTGGTTTCTGGAGATGCACGAAACATCCGGTTTATTTCGAAGAAAACAGAAAGGAGTAGAGATATAGATAGTGTTGCAACGACAATCAATTCGAGGAATATACTGATTATAAAAAAAATGGCTGTACAGCGATCATGATATTTTTTTATAGAGGTGATTCTCGAATGCCCGGTGATGCCATCACAAGGTGAAGAAACTGGATTCGATGGGGATTTTGTCTTCCCGAGGGCTACCTCGCGGATGTGATCTCGGAATGACAAGGGATAAAACCGTAAAGACGGATAACGGAATCGGCATGACGGCAGAGGGTGACAGAATAATCAGGTGGCTCTCTCTGGCGCGACGGACTTCCTTTGAAAATACAAGGACATGATGCAACGACCAGGATCAGTCACCTGGTCTGGGCTTTGTATCTGGACTTTTATGGTGAGGAATGCGGATATCGATACGTCGTCCTATCAAGAGGGCGCATCCTGAAGCACTGACCTGTGACGGGTCTTCCAAGGCGAAATGGAAGAAGGACAGGGAAGGACGAGTCAAGTATCAATTATCACCCCTGCATTTAAGCGACGACCGGAATTTCTGCAACGAATAAGGCCAGGGCATTCAGAAATACTGCTCTTTCATAGCCTGGTGCGAGATCTATCTGTCCAAGGAGAAGACCAAAATGAAAATGGGTGAAAGAGAGTGAGAAGAGACGATGATATCGTCCTTGGGAGGAAACTAAGCCGAGGAAAGAAGCGGATACAAGAAGCTCTGAAGCTGAGAAGAAGCATTCGATACGAAGGACGGGGTTTGAAGAAGGAAGAAGATAGAAGGGTTAAGAGAAGAAATAATAAGATTAAGAGAAGACTGGAGTTGGTTGAACGAGATTCATCCGTTGATGAAGACGCTAAGCAGAATGCATGGACGAGAAGTTACAAGAGTCTACCTGTAAGTCTTCATGATTATAAGTGAGTTTTGGTTCTGATCCACCAATATGGATTATCTGTTCCGTTGAAGGAATCCTATTTCTGAAACCCACATCGAATTCGAGTCTATGGCTGGGGTGACGGCCATATAACAATCTGTATCTTATTGCGGTATCAATATCAAGGAGGTCATCCCGAGCACGGATGCTGTTGGGAAAATACCGATTGCCCGATCTCTCAATGTGTCCAGAAGTGCCCCTGGTAAAAATGTGATGGTTTTGTGACAAAATTTCAGATATATCATGTAAGGTATAGATAAGCTATGGGTCAAAAATGGATGGGAGAGACTATAATAAAGTATTGAAGACATTTTCATCAAGTAATACGTCTGAAGGATGATAAATTTGTGAGAAGATGAACGACTATATTCTCTCTTTCCCGCAATCTGAAGAGATCAGATTACCTGGATGGCAAGAGAAGCGACGAAGAGGAAAAAGGAAATATAATGAGAATATGAAAAAGTCAAGTGAAGTGGTAGACTGAAGGCACAGAAAGTTTTATTTATTTATAAATACGGAACAGCAGAAGACCGAAGAATCCAAGAGAAGATTCAGTATGATTTGACGAAAAACAGCAGAGCTGTATATTAACTGTTTTAAAGAGCAGCATGGAAAGCCGTTCCAAAGTATAACATCGATGGGCGTTTATGCAGCAGCTGAGGCAAGAATGAAGAAGAAATCTGCGGTGATTCTGATGCCGATTTGACGGCCGCCTTTATTGTCTGAAACTTGAAAGAAAAGAAAAGGGAGTTTTTCTAAGAGAGTGCTACCAGATTGGTGTGAGGATGATGAAGAAGGCACTGGGGAATGATATTATGGTGTTACAGTCCATAGTTTTAGAAAGATCCAGCGCTCTCTCTATTCTGACGGATTTGAGGAAAGTCAAGATTGGTGGATATGATGAAGCTGTATCAGCTGAATGGAATAACATGGGGATTCTTGAGCAGAGGGTCAGATCGCTTTAATTTAAATGCAGACCATCCGTTGAGGCATGTGATGTTAATCTGTAGGAGAAGCGTCCAAAGTTGACAAAGGAGCTATGTCGATCTGCAAAGTTGGTGAACAGCACCGCTTGAAGCGCTGAGTGAAGCGACAGCCTTTTGGCAAGAAGTAATGATGATGATGCTCACACCCCCAAGACGGGGTCAAGAGACATCGATTACAGGAAGTGATGTTCCCAGCAGGCAAGCATCCGTCTCCTGAGGCTGGGGTGAGACGATTGAGTTCTTTTGTACGTAAGCAGTTTTCATACTGAAACGGGACTTTGCTGGAACAGCACAGCAAAGTGATCTTTACCCGGAGAAGCACTGGGAGGGAGAGTTCAAGGATTGAGGGGCCACAGAGGGGATTGGTAGAGGGAGTGACCCTCTTCTGAGTGAGAAACGCAGGCGATTACGCCTGATTTTTCGGGGCGGAGACTTGCCATGCCTCTGCTTCCTATCGCTTCCTGACCTGTGAATGGGACCCCTGAAGTAAATTCTGCATCCTGTCCAACCAGGCGAGTATATGCTTCCTTGTGGTCAGCATCAGGGAAGCCCTGATGATGAGCAGCCCCGGTGAAATCAGGAATCTGTTCCACTCACAATCTCATAAGATGGCTTGAAAGAAGTGACAGGCCGGCCTGGGACATTTTATAATGCCTGTTTCAGGACCGGATGGCAGTATGAAAGCTACTTATGAGGCTTGCAGAATCACCTGGGGAAGAACGCCATGTAGAAGAGTTCTGTTAGCAACTATGAAGCCCAGAATTCATTCCGATCGCAAGGAGATTATATCGGTGACAGGACCTCATCGAGACGGCAGGATCTGATCCTGACGTCGCGGGGGTTCGGTTACTGCTGAACTTTTGTGTCTACGATGCTCTTTTTTCTGTCCTGAAAAAGATCATCTCAATGGAAAGAAGATTTATAGGAACCCTGCAGGCTCAGTTTCGAATTGATGCTTGCGCCGTGTGAGGCCAACTAAAGGGATGCATTTTTCAATCTCTTTACGCCAAAAATGGGTGATCGCATCCGCATAGAACCTCCGAGACAAACTTTTAGAGCAAGGTCTCAGAAAGAGTCAATTCATCCGTTAATGTAGTTTTCTAAGAGTCGTCTGGTTAAAGAAGAGAACATCGCACAGCTGGATGAAAAGAGGAGAAGTCAAGAAAGAAGAAATGCTGGCGCTGACGAAGAGATCTCCTTTACATACCAGGGGCAAAGCACTTCTCATTACCGCAGACAAGGTAGAAGAGGGAAAAGAGATTCACTGCTTCTCATGACGCATGACGCAAGGAAATCGAGAAGAAGCTCACTGCTATTATTCTGTATTTAACGATCTTCGGCTGAGAGACGATGACCAGATTCGGGAAATTGCAGAACAGATTGAAGAAATCTTCTATGAGAATCCGGACACCGGCGAATTGCCTGGCCTCTGCAGTTTGTCTCGAGAACGGCCGCAATGCCAGAAGTGAGTTGTTAGCACCAGTCGCCAGAGGTGTCGCAGCCTGATTTTGAATGTCGAGGTCAGATCGCGACGCGCAGCATCCTCCCGCTTGGTCCGTTTGGATCCTTTACGATTTATATGTTCCGCTTGCGCCAAAACGATTTTCTCATTGGTGAGGCAGATCAGGCGGTCTTTTGCGTCCAGAGCCAAATCCTGGCGTGATGATCCCGTCCTTAGAAGCCTGCCAGGTACCAGACCGGCAGGATGGGATACCGATACCAGTAGGCAACATCAGGAGAGAAGATTTTGACTGGCGTGCGCACGAATATTATGTGCAGCGTCGCCAAAAACTCTCATCTGAACGGCATCTTCTGAACTCTGGCGCGATGTCGCTGGCATGAGGGCAGAATGGGAGGATTACGGAAGAAGTCCCGAAGTCCGTCCTCATTTTTCTTTTCCTGTCAGAATAGCGTTAGACGACAGTAGAAGCGCCATCCTTATCGTTACCGGCTATGATCACAGGAACGCTGCCGGAGCTTTTGCGAGACAGTACCTCCCAGAATCCAAAAGTGTCGTCAGTGCATTTCGCAAGCTGAAGACTGCGCCAATCTGCGTACAGTTGAGGCTTTGCTTGGGTGAATCCATGGTCAACGCACAGAGTGCCGATGCAGTGCTGGAAGTCTTATATACGGCACAGGTGCGCGTCAGAACTCCAACATCAGTGCAAGTGGTCGCACCGGCATACGAGGAAACGGCGACAGAGATGCATTACCCCGTGAGAGGCGTGCGCGCGCACCCGCTCTACGGAGGGAGCATGCGATTCTGTTAGTGGGCCCTGGAGGCGAGGTGCCTGCGGGTACCTGAGGCGACCAGGCAATGGATGATTCCTGAGGCTGTCTCAACTTGGGTTGGTCCCTTCATCCGCAGGAGTGGAAATCGAGTCGCTCTAGTGCAGTTAATCGTGAGTCAAAAACTGTGATGAGATTACGATGGAGAATGTCTCCAGGTTCCTCAAGGGAACTCTCTAGGAGGGAAGGAACTGCGCCTCTTATAAAACAGACTCTATCACAGGCTCTTACGCTCTACTACGACGTTTTCATAAGCAACCGAGTCGAATGCTGTTGCAGTCAGCAGAATCTGAGCGGAAGAGAGGGCGAGCACCTGGAGATGTGGGATGGCAGCGGGAAACTGAGAAGGCGTTCTTTCCTGGCTGGTTAGCTGCATGACCTGGCGTATTGATCCTGAGACGGTCCTCAAACTCTGTGCCCAGATGGATGATTTTGGGAGAAGAGGGAAGAGGAGGGTTACCTCGTCCTCATCGAAAACGTTCTTTCTATGCGCTTCAGAAGGGAAAGTTGACAACAGCACGCTCTGCAAACCCTGTGTGCCTATTTTTGCGGGACGACGAGGTGAGAGTACTGCTTTATAATGTTGCCCTTGTCCCTTGGAGGTGGGATGTGTGAGGAACTGTCTGAAGGCTCGCTGTTGCCACTGTTATACGGCGTGCCTGTCGGCGGAGCAGACCGATATCTTTTCGATCTATGTGCAGCAGGAAGCGATGGGACGAACTGGCCTTTCTGGCACGGCCTCTCATGACCATTCTGTCAAGCAGAAGCTACCCAATGCTGCTTCCCAGATCATGCAGATGGAGCAGGTGGCAAGAGCAAGCTCGGTGATCTGTCCTGATTGACTATTTGAAGTACGCTTCTTGGAGCACAAAGGAGAGATGGAGCGAGAGACCTCATTCCCGTGTACTGATGGCACGCGCCTCTTCTTTCCGTTCTTATGGAATTCCAGTGATCTGCTTCCGGAAAACTTGCCCGTTTTCTGATCGAGTGATGCTGGTTTCACAGCAGCAGGCCTGGGAAGAGGTAGTACGCATTCGTCTGTTAAAACAAGAGACCCGGAGCCGCAGGAAGACTGTAACCCAGACCGATGGAAGGAAAATGTATGAGTGGCGTCTATATCGCCTCCTTTATCCTGTTTTCGGAGAGCAGGTCCAGTATTATATTGGCAGAGGACCGGATCGGAGAGCGTGGAGAGCGTGACAGCTGAATCGAGAGCGACGTGATTTGCAGCTACGACACGATACCAGAGACTTCCGGTGCGAGTCGCTCCCATGATCACGATGATCTGACGGTGGCAGTGAACGTTGAGCGACTATGATGCAACTGACCATCCGGCAGAAGTTATTAGAATATTTCCAGGACGGGCTTCCATTTCCCACTATATTTTCTCAACTCAGCATGTCCAAAAGGATGAGAGAGAACAGAGAAGCCGTGAGGCGGAAGAGAAGATGATTTTCAAAAGACGGTTCGAAAGTTGAAATATATGGGCTAAGATCCAGAGAACAGGTTTTCTCAGATCAGAAGCTTATCTTGGTGAACCGGAAGTGAAGAGGAGCGCAGGACCTTTCCGCTGGCGCAGTGGAGGCCTGATATTCCATCTTTTGGCAGAAGCAGAGAGAGGAGACTAGTGGTTTTTCAGCGAAGCAAGTCAGAAACAGGTACAAGGAGTGGAAGTGGGCAATCCTTTGTACTGGACTGTTAACGGCGGCACGGAGAGGGAAGAGATCTCTGCTCGACGAGTGGATCCGCTGGTTATGCGCCTCTTTCACTTTTCTATCAGAACGGAGCCTTTGCGATGCTTTCCATGCGAAACTGGATCCGGGCTCGATTGATGCTGTCATGTCTGTCACGACCATGAACCAGATTGGATGAGACCATGGTCCATGTCTTGCAGCAGGCCTGAGAAGGGCGCTTTCGACGCTTCCCATCATGTATGAAAATTATGATGGGAAAGCCTGTTTTGTACATTTTGAACGAGAAAGATGCCCACCGCGCTCGCGCGAGTGTGATTGCTGTGATTTAAAGGCGGATCAGGCGCTTTTCCCAGGCGATCTTTCATGACCAGAAAACCACGCGATTGCTGGCCACGCACGGTGCGGGCGTATGGAGGAGATGGCTTCATCAAGTAGGGTGCTGGACCCTGAGGAAGCGTGTGTAGCGGTGAGTGCGCGGGATATGCTGGATGAGGAACCTTTGTCGGATTGCAGAGAAGGGCTTTGCAGAGGACGGGGTGATTTCTTCCACCCTATTTGCTCGGGGATCTGGCTTTAAGGACAAGTGGATGAAACGCTCCTCCCTCCTGTTGTGTACACCAGAAAAAGCAGTTTCAGGGACCAACCTCTTCAGCAAGGGCAGCTTGAGCCTGCGCTGAGGCAGAAACTGCTCAGGCAGTGAGATTCTAAATTTCTTCTTCTGGGAAAGACAAACTTAACTCCAATCTGGGCATCAGGTGCTCTCAGGAGGAGATCGTATCCGCTCAGGAAGCCGGCGTGCTGGTACGATGCCACAGCCAGTGTGGTTGATTCTTCTTCGGGAAGCACTCTTTATATTCAGTCCACTTACGGGCGGGTGCACATCCGCTGTTTGCAGCTCAGATTCCCCGGGATAGGGAGAACCACAGGATTCGTCTTGCCTGCAGATGAGTGCGGCAAACAGGTTGCTTGTCACCGCCATTGATGAGTTTGGCGACTATGTACAAACGGAGTGCGCAACTTTCATGCAGAATTTCAGGTTTGATCCGGGGCGGTGTAGACCAGAGAACAGAGAGGCGAAGGAGTTCCATGACCAATGTCATGCTTTGTACCAGAACATGCACAGACACTTATTTTTGGAAGAGACGGATCTGCAGCTTCATTCCATGGAGGAATGTCAACATTTTTTATATTAATGAGGAATCGTTACCTGATTGATCAGGATTATTTAGTCACTCTCTGGTAGCTGATTCCGGGAAGAATGTTCCGTAGAACTGGCAGACCGGTTGGATGATCTGCTCTATCAGACGGCGGCGTGGTCGATCTGTGCATGGAGATTCTGCAGGCAGTCGGATACAATACCCGAGGAGATCGAGAAAACAAGAAGAAACTGACAAACAACACGGATATGGATATCACCAAAGAAACATCTCGCACAGGCGGATTTCATATGGAAAATCAGAAATATTCCCAGGCTTATGCAAAACTTACACGAGGAGTTAAAGCAGAGCGCACAGAGGAGATCTGGCGCTGCAGGCATAATTCTTTATAATGAAGTGTATGAATACGCGATTGTACGACTTTGAGGAGGCAGCGTACCTTTCAGAGCGCCTATGAAATGGATCATTCTCCCCGGTCACATCTTGAGCTATCTCTGCGCTGCGTTTAGTGCCAGAAGGAATATATATCGCGTTTCCGAGATCGAGCAGAACGTAATTTTCTCAGCGGAATCCATGATTCAGGAAGAGGCGTATCTAAAACACGGAACCTCAGATGATCAAGCAACTTTCCACTATCGCAGGGACGGATTGACCAACAATATTATGCGCTGGTAGAAAAATCACAAGAGATCAAGAAACACAGGCGGGCGTTACAGGAAGATGTGAAACACGAGGCGGACGGAGATTGTTTAAACGAATTTTTGAGAAAAAAGGAAGGACAAGATCGTTTCGAAAGAGATGACAGAGGATGCGAAGATATCGAACGCCTCGGAAGAAGACGATCGGTGGGAAAGAGGACGATCGGTGGGAGAGCGATTCGGAAAGAGGAGATGGAGGCTGTTTCTTTCTGCAGGCAACCGGGCAGGAAGGAGAGATGTGACCGACGGGAGGCTCACCTCCCTCCGCCAGGGTGGCTGGAGGAACCGGAAGCAGAAAAGAGGAAAGCTGGAGAGTCTCAATGGGGAAGATCCATGAACCGTGCTGCCTATGTGGAAGATTGCTGGCGAAGATGCTGGAAGGCCAGAAATCGAATCACTGCCTGTGACTGGTAGTAATCTCATCCAGGATGGAAGATTTCGGGTTAAGGGTGAGGAACGCGAAAAGATCTTTTTCTTTGGAAAAAGGTGCAGAAAAGGAGGAGGAGCTTCAGGCGCTTTCCGGCCAGGAAGGACAGATGACAAACCTGCAGTATGGGGCTCGAACATCGGCGAGGATCCGGACAGTTCCCTCTCCCAAATATGAAGAAGCGGAGGAGATGCACCGCAAAATCCGCAGCGACTTCGTATTCAGGAGGATGAAGAAGCCTCCATGATGAGGAGGAGGATCTGGAAAAAGGACGCGTACACTGAGGGGTCTGTTTTGTACCTTCCTAGCGCTCACGGGCGTCCTGCTGGCGCTTCATACCATGCTCGGCTTTGAGGTGGTCTATGGTTTGCCAGCATGCCACTGCTTTCCGCTCTTTCCATTGTTTCCCTCTATATGCGCAATGCGGCGCATCGGGATTTACAAACGAGCACAAAAAAAGACATCGAAGTTGATTCTTTTACAGGCCGTTAGATACGCTAATAATAATAATCGGAATCTGCTGGATTACTATGCCTTGAAATTCAGGGTGAAAAAGGCGGAGGGCTCAAGCATCTCATTGCCTGCTATGAGACGGAAAAGCTATCGATGCAAGCATCGAGCATGAATCAGATGGAGGAGATGAAAACCGTCTGGAAGAGTTGCTTACGAAAAATGATGTCAAATGCTGGTGTCTTATCTCACAAACAGGAGAAAGTTCTATCTGGGTAAACTGCTGTCACAAAAGAGTCTTTGGAAGAATGGATTACCAACCAGCGACATCATATAGAGTTCGAAGATGCCATTCAGATGAAGATTTTAGCAACGCCTGTACATAATATTCATGCTTTTGCCAGATCCGTCTTCTCTCCCACCAGTAGTACCCTGCAATGCCTCAGGAGTATCCGTCTGCAGTCTGAGCGCATGAGCTTCTAAAATGGAACAGAGATCCACATCATAGGTTTTAGCTCTGGACAGCAAAAAACCGCCTGATCTATATCTAGCAATACGTAACTTTA
>BNJU01002214.1_pt1 | contig 40580 bp, 52 predicted proteins | sample 8539281 | NCBI WGS metagenome assembly BNJU01 (sample SAMD00202456, study PRJDB9452) | human saliva metagenome | isolation source: human saliva | place: Japan
CCGGGGATCTCGCCGGCGATGATCTTGGTGAAAATCGTGCTCATGGCCCCATTGTCCCCAGCCGGGCCCGGATCCGTCCAGGTTCATCAGCAGACGAGCAGTCGCTCACGGGCACGAGTCGGCGCGACGTCGAGCCACAGGCGAGTGCACAGATACCGCGCACTGATCCGGAACGAACTGGACCTGAGCGGGATCGAGCCGCTCAACGTGCTCGATGGCCGTGAAGAAGACGGTCTCCTGGTCGCGAACCAGGGCCGAGACACCCGTCACCTCCAGGTACAGGCCGGGAGTCGCTGGGCCACCATCCGTACTGTTCACTCCTCATCATGGATGAGAACATGCTCTCTTACGGCGTAGGCGGAAGTGTCTGCCTCGCTTTGGAAGAAACGGTGTCGCCAGGAACTGCCTATTGCTGTCCCATGAGTCACTCTCACGCTCGAGCCACGCTGAACGCACAGGAGCCTATCAAATCGGCAAGTACGCAACAGCCTGACTTCGAGTAGTTTCAATAGCAACAGTCCGACAATTCAAGTCCACACCACCAACCATACCTCACAACACACTAGATGACCTACAATTTCCATAGTTCACCCTGAACCCAACCATCAGGAGCACCCGTGCTCCAAAAAGGAACAATCTCATTTTCTGGAAACGTCTTGAACACCGAAGGCAGTATTTTAAGATTACCTACCTTAAGAACTCTCAGTAGATATTGAATCAAAGTAGCCTGACCAAAAATTCGATTCATTGCACCGACACAGTAAAGCACCTCGGGATGTGTTTTCCTTTTCGGCAACCTAGGCGTTTTTGCCATAAACTCGATTATACATACGTCCATGATGTGCCGCGATGTTTCTCACAATATTCAGGGCTTTTTAGCCAAGATTCCAACTGCGGAGAAGTGAGATTGACAGCATCAGCAACCTTCACCTGAGCAACGCGAGGCGACATTGAATAAAGATGCGTCAACATCCCCCAGTCCAACACCTCAACCGCCGCCCATACCGGAAGGGTTCCACCATATTTCTCCTTGTGGTGCCTCACGAAGTCCTCACGAGAAGTATCCAACTTTCCGTTATACCTATTCAGCCACTCTTTGTATTCTGACGAGCGTTCCCCTCTTGCAACAGGGCCTAACAAATCTGCATTAAGATGGACGCACGGGTCTATCTCGCCCAACGCATGACCAACCAAGGCTCGCATCGACAGTTCAACTGGCGCCAGCGCAGCGAGGACCGCCACTCTGAGTCGTGCATCAAAATCATAGAGAGCAACCACATCATCGAAAGCAGACCCAGGAAGAAAACGATCAGATCGACCAGCCCCATCCGGCTTACGCATACGAAACGGATACCAGTACCCCGATAGGCGATAGTAGTTGACCCGACGCAATTTCTCGATGGCTCGCTCACGATCTGCAACGCACATTCCCCGCTCTATAAGGAGACCTACCTGCTCCTCATAAATTTTAAAGCTCTTGGGCTGTTCAACCACCACTGACACCCTGACTCATCATCGAGATAAAATGAAGACCGGCCCTGGACTTCCTTAACGGAAGCGGAACCGGTCGTGATGACTAGAAATATAATCGACGAAATACCCGACATCCAACTTTAATGGAATATGACTTAAGTCACAATTTGCACAACATAGGGTAGTGACAGCTTCAGGTCAGCCCAGCAGCCACAGGGAGCCGTCGGGGATGATGGCCTCCGGCGCTCCCGCGGGCGCCGCACCGCGCGGGGCCTCCGGGTCCAGCAGGGCGATGACGGTCGCCCGACGGCGATTGCCGCCCTCCACGGCAGGTGCCACGGTTCCCCGGTCACGGATCCGCACCCGGCTGTCCAGCCCGATACCGGCCCGCTGGAGGCGACGCAGCGTCTCGGTGTCGTCCTGGATCCGCCCGACGACGCCGTCGGCTCCCACCGGCAGGGTCTCCAGGCGCACCAGGTCGGGCACGACGAGCCGACCGTCCGCCGTAGGAATCGGGTCCCCGTGCGGGTCGCGGGTAGGGTGCCCCAGGACCGCGTCAAGCCGCTCCAGCAGCCGCTCGGAGACGGCGTGCTCGAGCTCCTCGGCCTCGGCGTGCACCTCGTCCCAGCCGAAGCCGAGCTGGGTGACCAGGTAGGTCTCCAGAATGCGGTGGCGACGGATCATGCCCATGGCCCGGCGCCTGCCCCTCCTCGGAGAGGGTGACGGCCCTGTAGGGCTGTGGACGAGCAGCCCCTCCTCCACCAGGCGGGCCACGTTCTCCGAGGCGGTCGACGGTGCCACCTCCATGCGCTTGGCCAGGCCGGTGATGGAGGCACCGCCCGCCCCACTCGCAGGCGGCCCACACAACCTTGAGGTAGTCCTGGGTGACGGTCGAGTCCCCCGCCACCGACGGCTTCCAGGCTGGCCCGGCCGAGGCCGTCCTGCTCGCGGGCGGCGTCACCCGAACAACCTGCCAGCTGGCCGCCGAAGGCGATGATGATGGTGAGGACCACGGCCAGGTACATCGCCGCCATGATCCACCAGCGGGCCTTGAGCAGGTCGAGGGCCAGGTTGTCCCGCAGCCCCAGGTGCCCGCCGGCCGCCGCCCAGGCCCAGGAATGGGCGGCCACCGGGATGGTGACGGACCAGATGACCAGGCAGAAGGGCAGAGCTGCCGAAGGTCATGATGGAGACGGCCAGGAACCAGATGACGAAGGCGATCCCGCCGAGGCTGCCGGGCGCTCAGCCCCACCACATCCACCGCGGCAGGCGTGCGCCGCCGAGCAGGGCCGCACCGATCGCGGCCAGGGCACCGAAGGCGATGGCCCCGATGAAGGAGTTCGGCACGCCCAGGAGGTTGCCCTGCCACACGTTGAGGGAGTCGCCGCAGGACACCAGAGGGTTGACATCGCACACGAGCGCCGCATCCGGGTTGCGCAGCAGCCTCGATCTGGGAGCTGATGAGCTCAGCAGGCGACGAGCCCGATGAGGGCGCACACGACGAGCAGCCAGCCGAAGCTTCGCTCGGCCTCGGAGCGGCGCATCCAGGCAGGCCGGTCGGCCGAGTCTTCGTCGTGATCGCGGCGGGTGCGCCGGTCGAGCTCCCGGCCGGGGGATGATCCCAGGTAGGCCTCGAGCTCACTCGCTCATCTCATCGATCTCGGCATCTGTGGGCATGCGCGACATCGTCAGTCTCCTCACCGGTGGTGCGTCATCAGTTCTTCTGGGCGTTGTGTGGTCATCAGGATGCGAGCGTATGCCACCAGGGGCGCGTGCGCCCTACCCGTCCGAAAACTCGGCCTGGTCCTGGGGCTCGGCACCCTCCTGCGGCTCTGTGCCCTCCTGGGACTCGGCCCGGCGCCTCCGCGGGGACCTCGGCCGGTGCCTGCTCCGGGGTGGCCGACGCCGATGGATCGGGGTTGAGGCCATTGTCGCCGTCTCCTGGCCGGAGGAGATGCCCGGTACCGGTCGCCAGGCCCCCACCGTCACCGAGGCATCGGGGTGGAGGATGACGGCGCGCCAGGCCACCAGCGCTCCCGCTGAGTCGAAGGACAGGACGTGGAGGAAGGCGTCCTCCGTGACCGAACCCAGCGAGGTGCCGCCCTTGCCCGCACCGGAGACGATCCCGGTCACGGCTCTGCCGGTCTGGGGGCTGATCGCCGTGGTCATCCCCCGCTCAGCGTGGACGTGCCCGGCCAGGAGCAGCGGCGCGCAGCCCTCCTTCATGAGGGGTCGAAGGTGGCTCGGCTGGTGGATGAGGACGACGTCGACCGGTGTGCGCCCGCAGCTGACCCTGGCCAGCCGGGTGGCGATCTGCTCGGTGGTCTCGCCGCTGCGAGGCTTGGTGCCCGCCGTCGTCGTACGGTCGGCGTCGTCGTCCCCGAGCACGGAGATTCCGGCTACCGTCTGGACCGAGCCATCAGTGACGGTCCACCCTGGGAGCGCAGGCGGGCGGCGGTGGCATCGGAGTCGTGGTTGCCGATCGTGGCGACCTTCGCCGTCGAGCTCGGGACCGCCTGGGTCAACGCGTCGACGCACACCCGTTCCGGGTCGGAGCCGGTCATGGTCAGGTCGCCGTCATCCATGTGGACATCCGCGCCGGAGAGCTGGTCGAGGATCCCTGAGAAGGCGATGACGTCGAGGTTACAGTGCAGATCGGTGGTGAGCACGGCCGTCCTACGCCCGCGCTCGGGAACCGAGCGGGCTCCCGTCACCGGCGGCGCCGTGGCCGACGGGGCCACAGAGGTCGACGGCGTCGCGGTGGGTGCCGGGCCCTCAGGAGATTGGGGTGCCTCCTCCTGCGGCGATGCGGGGCTGGCCTCCGCCACGGTCTTCGCGGAGGAGGCTCTGAACCGGGTCTGAAGGTCCGCGGTGTCCACCTTGCCGTCGGCGGCTGTGACGTCCACCAGCCCCTCGGTCTGCTCGGCGGCCTCCCATGCGGCGCGCAGGTTGGTATCGGCCTGGGCGTAGAAGTCGTTGTTGGTCTCGACGAAGGAGCGTGCCTTGGGGCCGTAGGCGGTGACGACGTCGGCGATGCGCCCAGAGAAACGGGCCTGAGCCAGGGGGGTCCCCTCCAGCACGGACAAAGTGGAGCCGTGCTCGGCGTTTGTGCGCATCACCGGGACCAGCAGGGAGGTCACCGCGGCCACAGTCGCCGAGACCGCCACGGTCGTTGCCCAGCGGTGCGATGCTCCTGCACGGATGGTCTCACGCCAGGGCCTCGTCGGAGCCAGGCGCCAGGCGGCCACGCAGCACAGGAAGATCGCCTCGATCACTCCGGCCCGCCGCATGGCGTCCCCCGCCAGACCGTAGAGCCCCTGTCGGATCGTCAGGTCGGGGTGCGATACGAGCGAGAGGTAGGGAGGCGGCGTCGGAGGACAGCGACTGCCCCCACACCGGCGGCGTTGGCGGCGTTGGGAGCCAGGGTCACGGGTATCTCGCCCAGGACGACCTTGACCCCGAAGACCCCCGCGGGAGACTCCATCGAGGCGGTCCCCAGCGGCCCGAGGTCGAGCGTGATGGTGGAGTCCAGGGTCGTCGACCAGGTCGCCTCGTGGGGGCCGACCGGCGCCGAGGCCGTCGCCGTGGACAGGCCCAGGAGAAGGGAGACCAGGCTGGAGGCCAGAATCATCGCTGAGGTACCGATGACCGTGCGGGTACCAGAACGACGCCGGCGCCACCCAGCCGCGCAGCGACAGCAGCATCGTGAGAGCCAGGGCGCCGCAGCGGCGGGCGGCTGTCAGCACACCGGAGACCAGGTCGGCAACGGTGTCAGCATCCGTGCGTGCCACGGCCCTCCTTAGAGCCGTGCGGCCAGGGAGACCCGGGTCCCGTGGTCCTCGCCGTTGCGCTCCTGGGCTGCGATGAGGCTCGCCAGGGCGGTGACGTAGGTGACGGTGTCCTGCCATCCGCCCACGGCCTGGCAGGGCACGCCCAGGGCCTTGACCGGGTAGTCGTTACCCTCGGGGTCCCAGGCGGTCGCCGACGAAGAGCATCTCCTCCAGCGCGATCCCGGTGACCTCGGCCAGGCGCTTCATTCCGTAGGCCTTGTCGACCCCCTTGAGGGTGATGTCCACGCTCGTGGAGCCGCCAGAGCGGACCTCCAGCTCCGGCAGGAGCGAGGCGACGGCGTCGCGCAGGGTGGCCTTCTTCTCCCCCGTGGGGTCCCAGGCGCGTTTGGCCTCCAGAGGGGCTTCCTGCCCCAGGGCGGAGAAGGTGATCTGGCTGCCGCGGTCCTCCAGGATCTCCCCCCAGGTACGCTCCTCCCACAGGCCGAGCCGGCGCGCCTGGGGCCTCGACGATCTCGAAGCCGGTGCGGATCTGCTCGGGCGTGAGGTCGTTGGCGTAGACCAGAGTCCAGGATTCGGTGCCCGCACCGGCCTGGGAGGCGTCGTAGGTGTAGTACCGCGTGCCGCAGGTGGGCATGAGGTGGAGCCGGGAGAGCTCGTCGGCATCGGCGTCGAGGTGGGCCAGGACCTGGTCGTGGAACTGCCCTACCTGTCCCCCGGAGATGATGCAGACGGGGACGACGTCGAGCAGCCGCCTCAGGGCCGCAGCCATAGCGGGCGGCATGGCCGACTTCGAGGGTGCCAGCGTGTCATCGAGGTCGAAGGCCACCAGACGGGGCAGCACCTGGGAGCTCACTTCAGTCTGAGTCATATGCATATTGAGGCCCACCCGTCTGGAAACCGGCCGAACCGGGCCCCAGGCGGGTGGTGGAGTCAGTCTCTTGACAACGGCGGGTCAGTCGATCTGCTCGGGATGGAGCATGTGCTCGCGAGCCCGTGCGGAGGCCTCTGCCCTGGCATCGCGGTCCTCGCGGCGTCCACGCGAGATGAGCGCGGTAATGGAGACCGCCAGGCCGCCCCAGATGATGATGATGGCTGCGAGCATGATGAGTACGGCGATTCCGGTCATCTCAGTCCTCCTCCTCAGCGGTGGCCTCGAGCTCAATGGGCTCGAACTCGTCCACCGGGATCTTCCAGGGGACGAGGGTCATGACCGCGGTTGCAACAGCGACCAGCAGGAGCATCCCCCAGCCGAAGATCATGACGAACCCGTTCGAGTAGGTGTCGTATCCCTGGGTCATGTAGGTCCACAGGGTCTGGAAGAACATGTAGCCCAGCAGGACGGGGACGACGGCACCGACCAGGACCCGCCACCACAGGCCGACCATCCGCGACTCGGAGACAGCGTTGAGGTGGTCCTGGAGCAGCCTGGTGCGCCGCAGGACCCAGGCCACTGCCACGCACATGATGATGGCCGAGGCGACCACGCCGATGTTGTTGATGAAGGCGTCGACGACGTCGAGGTCCGGTAGGCCCGAGCTGGTGGCGAACAGGATGAAGGACAGGACGGCGGCCGGGATGCTGACGACGAGCGAGGCCGTCCTCGGGGCCAGACCGAACTTCTCGCCGAAGCCCGCCGAAACCACCTGGATGATGGAGATGAAGGAGGTCAGCCCCGCCATGGCGAAGGAGGCGAAGAAGAGCACCCCGAACAGCGCACCACCGGGCATCTGCGAGATGACGGTGGGGAAGGTGATGAAGGACAGGGACGGGCCCGCGATGTTCTCCAGCTTGTCCACGCTGGTTTCCTGAGCGTTGGCCATGAAACCGAGGGTGGCGAAGACTCCGATGCCGGCGAGCAGCTCGAAGGAGGAGTTGGCGAAGCCCGCCACCAGGCCAGTGCCCACCAGGTTGGAGCGGCGCCGCTGGAGGTAGGAGGCGTAGGTGAGCATGATGCCGAATCCCACTGACAGGGAGAAGAAGATCTGCCCCAGGGCCGCCATCCACACCTTGTAGTCCAGCAGGGCCGACCACTTTGGGGTGAACAGGGCGTTGAGTCCCTCCCCGCGCCGGGGAGTATGAGGGCTCGTACCACAAGACCACGAACATGAGGACGAGCAGCGGCAGGAAGACCTTGTTGGCCTTCTCCACGCCGTCGCTCACGCCCAGGGCGGTCACGACCAGGCCGAAGGCCCACACGAACAGCAGTGGAACGGCCACGCCCATGACGACTGTCGGCGAGTAGCCGACCTCGGAGCCGAGCCGGTCCATCCCGATGTAGCGCTGGAAGAAGCCTGCTGCGTCGTCACCCCAGGCGATGGTGAAGGAGAAGAACATGTAGCGCAGGGACCAGGCCACGACCACCGCGTAGTAGGTCATGATGACGAAGCAGATGAAGACCTGGAACCATCCCAGCCACTCCAGCTTGCTGGACATGCGCCGGAAGACCGCGGGCGTTGAGCCGCGGAAACGGTGGCCCAGGGCGTAGTCGAGCAAGAGGATCGGCAGACCGGCCGCCAGCAGCGCGATGACATAGGGGACGACGAAGGCCCCGCCGCCGTTGGTGTAGGCCACGCCCGGGAAGCGCCAGATATTACCCAGCCCGATCGCCGAGCCGATGGCGGCCATGAGGAATCCGAGCTGACCGCTCCACTGCTCGCGCGGAGGCGTCTGAGGAGACTCGCTCTCCCCTGTCCTGGAGGTCATGAGCAACCTTCCGTGATGTCACAAACGAAGGCGACCCGATGGCCGCCTTTTCCTGCGGATTGGTCGCAGGCCCTTTTGTCGCTGGACGCTAGTCCTAGCGACCACGATGTGTCGCGCAATGTCCACGATGCGGACGATTTGCACAGGCCACCCTCATTCTTTCTCACGCGATCTATGACACACTGGATACTCTCAATCTCACGCACGCCCTTTCAGAGAGGACCCCATGGCCACCCCGCACATCGCCGCAGAACCCGGAGACTTCGCCCCCGCCGTCCTCATGCCAGGTGACCCCAAACGAGCCCGACGCATTGCCGAGATCCTCATGGATGACGCACGCCTGGTCACCGACGTGCGCGGAATGCTGGGCTTCACCGGAACCATTGACGGCAGGCCGCTGAGCGTCATGGGCTCGGGCATGGGACAGCCTTCCTTCACGATCTACGCCACCGAGCTGTTCAGTCAGTTCGGGGTGGAGCGGATCATCCGGGTGGGCACTGCCGGCGGCATCTCCCCGAAGGTCGGGATCGGCGACGTCATCGTAGTTTCCGGCGCCCACACGGACTCCTCCATGAACCAGCTGCGCATCCCGGGCGTCAACTTCTGCGCGGTCGCAGACTTCCGACTGGCCGCCGCTGCGTACGAGGCCTCACTGCTCGAGCAGGCACAGGTCGGCGGAGCCGTCCACCTGGGCACAGTCATGTCACGGGACCACTTCTACTTCACCCCCGAGGGACAGACCGAGGCACTGGCACGGCACGGGGTCCTGGGAGTGGAGATGGAGGCAGCCGCCCTCTATGGGGTTGCCGCCGAGTACGGCAAGCAGGCGCTGGCGGTCCTGACCGTCTCGGACCACCTGCTCGACCATTCCGGCGACATGAGCGCCGCCGAGCGCGAGACGCGTTTCGCAGACTCTCTGCGCCTGGCCGTGGCGGCCGCCCACAGCTGAGCTATACGGCGGACACAACCGAAGCCTGCCACCACGGGAACGGAGGAGAGGAGACAAGTTCCTCTCCTCCTTTTCCGTCAAGGCGTGCCTTACCTGCTCGTAATAACGAAAATCAACGGCACACAACCCCACATTCTCTCTACGACCACACATTCCCTCGACTCACCCCAGAAGGAGCGTTAAAACGTTGCAATTCCAACGTTGTGCCATGTGAGGATAAGCAGGACAGGCTGCCCTTCGTTGCCGGAGCGCTGGAGCGGATTTACGTTATTCATGTCCGCAGCGTCCACCCGCTCGAAAGGAAAAGCACCATGTCCGTCACCAAGATCGCCTCCTGCGCCACCACCTCCTGCGCCTTCAACAACGGGGGCTGCACCGCCTTCGCCATCACCGTCGGCGGCGACAGCGGCGCGCCAGCCTGCGACACCTTCATCAGCCTCGACGCCCGCGAGGGCTCGCCCGTGGCCGAGGGCCACGTGGGCGCATGCCAGCGCCTCGAGTGCGTCCACAACAAGGACCTCATGTGCACGGCTGACGCCGTGAGCGTCGGCGGCGACACCGCCTCCTGCCAGACCTACGAGGTTCGCTGAACGGAAGGCTCTCCAGCTCGAGCGGCTGGGAGCCAACGGGGGACTCCACCACGGTGGCGTCCCCCGTTTCAGTCTCTGCGGTCAGGTCGGTAGCCGGATCGACATGACCGGGAGGGAACTGGCCGTCTCAGGGCCGGGCCAGGCGCTGCGGGAGAGCCTGAGAGGCCAGCCGCTCCAGGACCGGCCCGACCTCAGCAGCACTGGTCAGAGCCTCCGGGAAGGAGACCACCAAGGTAGTGACCTCCTCGCCGGTGATGGACATGAGGTCACTCCGTGGGAGTCGACATCGACGCACAGCGTCCTGTCCCCACAGCGTGGGGCACACGCCGACGGCAGGACGGGAGGAGCAGGTCCAGCCGGGCATCTGCCCCTCCCGTACGGCCTCGCACACGGCGCGCAGGCCCAGCTGGCCGACCGCGCTGACCGCCTCATGGGCGTCCATGACCTCCTGCGGGTTCCAGGACACGGACGGGAGCGAGCCGGCGTCGGCGGGAGGCGACGTCGAGGATCTCCTCGATGTCGTGGCTGGACACCCCGGAGACGCAGTGGAGCATGACGCGTTCGCATGAGATGACGCCCAGACGCCCTCCGGGCCCCGCGGCGATCTCGCGGACGCGCTCAAGCGGGTCATCACCAACGATGGCGCAGTGGCAGGGCGGGAGTGCGGGACGAGGCCAGGACGAGTGCACGATCCTCGCCGCCCACCCAGGTCAGGTCGCCCAGCAGGTGCGCCGTGGCGGCCGTGATGCGCACACCGGGCTCGGCGGCGTCGAGGGTGACGTCGAGTCGGACGTCGACGGCGACGTCGTCGGGCGCGATGGCCAGCGGGGTGCCCTCAGGAGGGCAGGCGGCTACGAGGATCCGGCCGTCGGCCCGCATGGCGTGGGCGACGTAGGCGGCGGGGGCCGAGGGGTCGATGCGGTAGGCCGTCACTGCGGCGCTTCCGCTGCCGGCCAGAAGACGCCTGGCCAAACGCCGAGCGCGCTGCATGATGTCGGGGACCTGATCGGACGTCACACGCTTACCTTCCTACCGCGTTGCCGCACGTGGGAGCGGGGTGCCCCCGGCAACATCTGAAGGTGAGGCTACCCTCAGAGCCCCTGGGGGGCCAGTTCCTCACGGAAACCCACACGTGGAGCGCGTCTCAGCAGAGGGCCGGTCCCGCGACGAGGTGCTGGATCCCGACGACGATCATCCGCACCGCGATGGATGCCAGGATCAGGCCCATTCATGCCCACGAGGCAGGCCATGGTGGTACGCATCGTCATGGACACAGGCTCCCAGGGTCTTGACCAGCACAGCGATGCCCATACCCGTGCGCCGCACACGCCAGAGGCGAGCGGAGAAACAAAACGGCCCTCGCCTGACGGCGGGGCCTGCTGATGAAGAATTGTGGAGCTAGGGGGATTCGAACCCCCGACCTCTTCCATGCCATGGAAGCGCGCTACCAACTGCGCCATAGCCCCGAAATGGGTGCTCCACCCGGAGGAACCCGGGTGGTTCGTGGAGCTAGGGGGATTCGAACCCCCGACCTCTTCCATGCCATGGAAGCGCGCTACCAACTGCGCCATAGCCCATTCCGGGCGTCGCCTGCGTTCGGCGACGCGGATAACTGTATGAAGATCGGCCCCGTCAGGGCAAAATCGTCGGCGCGTGTACTACCTCACCCGCTCAGCCGAGGATTTTGCCGAGCGGGCTCGGCTCCACCGGAGGCCCGGTATTCCACTTCACTACGGACCAGTTCGGAGGGCGCTTGTTGGTGCGCATGAGCGCGTAGCAGCAGTTGCTCATGCCACGCAGACCGAACCACTGCTGGGCATCCATGCCCAGCAGGTACGTGGCCCCCAGGTTGGTGGCCGCCCCATGGGAGACGACCACGATGACATCTTCCTTCCCGGCGTCGGCGGCGATGGCCTTGAGGGTCTCCCCCACCCTCTCAGCGGTCTTACGGCGCCCCTCGATCTGGAATTGAGGAAGATCTCCGCCGGCGCGCCAGATGGCGTAGTGATCGGGCCACTGCTTCTTGATATCGGCTGCCTTGAGGCCCTCCCAGGTTCCGAAGGACTTCTCCACCAGCCCTGGGTCGATCTCAACGCTCAGCCCGGTCAGAGACGCCAGGACCTCCGCGGTGGCCCGTGCCCGCACCAGCGGGGAGGAGACGATTCGTGTGGGCCCCAGGGCCGCGATGCCGTCAGCTGCTCGCTGGGCCTGCTGGCGGCCGGTGTCGTTGAGGGGATGTCAACCTGTCCCTGGATGCGTCCCTGAAGGTTGTAGTCGGTCTGGCCGTGGCGCCACAGGATGAGGTCGGTCATGATGCGGCCCCCTCCTGGCCATCTTCCTCGTCGTTCCCCGGGTGACCCGGCTGCGTCAGGTCGGCCGGCAACTCGATGGCGGGGCAGTCCTTCCACAGACGCTCCAGTGAGTAGAACTCCCGGTCCTCGTTCTGCGGGACGTGGACGATGACGTCGCCGTAGTCCACGAGCACCCAGTGCGCGTCGGCGAAGCCCTCTCGCGTCCTGCGCCTGGCTCCGGCCTGGTGCATGGCCTCATCGACGGCGTCGACGATGGCGTGGACGTGGCGGTCGTTCGAGCCGGAGGCCAGCAGGAAGACGTCGGTCAGGCCGAGTCGCTCGGAGACGTCGATGGCGGTGAGACGATCGGCCTTCTTGTCGGCCGCGGCACGAGCGGCGGCGACGGCGAGGCCGATGGCGTGTTCGGTGGCGGGCACGGATCTCCTTCGGGAAGGTCAGTCAGACATCATGCGGCAGCGCGACTGTACCGTGCGCACCACCGTCATACGAGCTGACGGACCCACTCCCCCGCTCCAACGGTGGTACCCATGGCGTTGGAGCTGGACCCGCCGAAGACGACGAACCAGAGCACCACCATGATGATGAGCAACACGAGGACGATGATGAGCAAGGCCAGGAGGACCTTACCGGTGCGCGAGGAGGAGCCGGACTGCTCCATCGGCGGGACGTGGTCGGGGGTGGGGACCCGCCCGGTCACCTCGTTGACAGGAGCCAGGTACGGCTCCTCGGACGGTTCGGCGGCGGGAACCGCCACGGTGTCCCACTCGGAGCTGCCGACCGGTCCGTTACGGTTCTCCGCCTCCTCGGTGTAGAAGGCGTAGGGGCTGACGGCCTCTCCGGACGTGGCGTCGGTGGTCTCCGCGACGCCACTCACCCCGGTCACGATCGTCTCCTGGAAGCTGTCCGCCTGGGAGGGCTGGTGCAGTGACTTCCACTGCGGAGCGCCGACCGAGCCGAACTCGCCCTCCTGCTGCCCCTGCTCCGACGGCATCATAGCCTGCACCTCGACGTCGGCCGCGGCGCCCTCCTGCGTCATCGGCTCCTCGATGGAGGCCATGCCGTAGGTCTCCTGCGCCTCCGCCGCGTCCTGGGCGGACGAGGAGCTGTCCACGGGCTGGACCGAGCTGAGCTCGCCCGTGGAGATGTTGACGGTACGCACCCCGCGCGGCCGCCGGGATGCGCACGATGGGACGGCGCACGGAGCCGGTTGACGAGGCGGACCCGGCGCTCAGTCCACTACGGGCGGACTCGGTGGCCTGCGGGGCATCGGGCTGCCCGTAGGTGGCGAAGTCAGCGGCACCGGAGGCCGAGGCGGAGACGGCGGAGACTGCGGTGACGGCTTCCGCCGTCTGGGAGGAGGGCCGGAATGCGGACACCGCATCCTCCTGGGCCGCCGGCGCAAAGCCCTCACGGTAGTCGTAGGGGCTGGTCCTGGGCTCCTCGGCGTCGGGCCCAACGATCTCCTCGGCGGGGACCCGCGGCTCGGGGACCGCCTGCTCGTCGGCCTCGGAGACAGGGCCGCCCTCCATGCGCTCCTGAGTGAGAAGCGGGTGGGCACCGGTGCCGGCTCGAGCTGGTGTCGGCGGCCCAGTGGGCGTCATAGTCCAGGGTCGCCACCGGCAGGTCGACGGCCTCCATGAGGCCTGTCTCGATCTCGGAGATCGCCACGGCCTCGGCCGCGGACAGTGAACGCCAGCTCGGTGCCGAGGCGGACGGCACCTCGGGAACGGAGAGGTTGAGAGGCGGGTTCTGCCCGCCCTGCTCGAGGGAGATGGGCTCGTTCTCACTCACGGCGGGGAACTCGGCCGACTCCTCCAGTCCGGTCTCGGTGTCGCCACCCGACGGGGCGGAGGAACGAGGGGTGACCGAAGCGGGATCAGCGAGCGGGTCCTGGAGGGCCTGAGCCTGCTCGAGGGGTGATCTCGCCGGCCTCGACGGCGGCCCTGAGCGCCTTTGGCCTCCTCACGCAGGCGCCTCATCTCGCGTCGGGTCAGGAGCGGCTGCTGCCCCGTCAGGATCGCCTCGCGCTCGGCGGCACGCTCGGCCTGCCGGATCGCACGACGACTACCGCGTGGAGCGTGCTCATCCTGCGTCGGCCTCGGACGTGGGGGCATTGACGCCGGTCTGCTCAGTGCTCACCGTCGTTCTCCTTCCTCAGGGACTGCTCGCGGGCCACTCTCGCCGTCATCGACGTCGCCGACGCCGACCGCAAGGCCATACGATAAAGCCCGTACTTGCGTATGTACTGCACGACACCATCAGGGACGAGGTACCACACCGGGAACCCCTCTCCGACTCGCTGACGGCAGTCCGTCGACGAGATCGCCATGGCCGGCACCTCTACCAGCGAGATCCGGTCACGGGGCACCCCGGAGTCACTCAGGACGTGCCCGGGGCGCGTCACCCCTACCAGGTGTGCCAGGCCGAAGATCTCCTCACTGTCCTTCCAGGTGAGGATCTGCGCCAGGGCGTCCGCACCGGTGATGAAGTACAGCTCCGCGCCCGGGTACTCGGCCGCGATGTCATGAAGAGTGTCGATCGTGTACGTCGTACCGCCCCGGTCGATGTCGACCCGGGAGACCGTGAACCTCGGGTTGGAGGCCGTGGCGATGACCGTCATGAGGTAGCGGTGCTCGGCCGGGGAGACCCGGCGATCCTTCTTGAAGGGCTGAGCCCAGGTGGGCACGAAGATGACCTCGTCGAGAGCGAAGACGTTCTGGACCTCACTGGCCGCAACGAGGTGCCCGTGATGGATCGGATCAAAGGTTCCACCCATGATACCGATGCGAAGCGGACGAGCAGACTGAGTCACGCGCTGCGCCTCGCTTCTTTTCCTGGGGGACACGTTGGTTCTCCTCAACCGGTACGGACGACTGCAGTTGGCGAACATACTGCCACGGCCTGCACCCATTGTGGGTCTCCGCAACGCCATAAGCGAGTTGTCAGCCAATGGCGCAGAGACACAAGGTAACGTCCAGAACATTATCAGGCTAATGCCAGTTTTCCAGGGCGCGTCCGGCGGCACCCCAGCGCCCGGGACGGTTTCCCGAGCCGGGCGGTCAGCAGCGTCGGGGCCGGCAGACCGGCCATGAGGTCAGCCACCGCAGTCGCAGCGGCTCGAGGAAGACGGCCTCCCCGGCCTGAGTCAGGTCGGAGCTGATCACGACGTCGAGAGGACCGAGCAGGCCAGCACCGCACGCGATGAGGTCGGCCAGGGCGTCCAGACCCGTGTCCCAGACGCGGCGCGCCTCCCGGTCACCCATTCGCATCGCGCCGAGGAGCGCCTCAAGCCCCTGGGACAGGCGAACCGGCACGTCCACCGCGGGGGTCTTCGGAACCGCTCGGAGTCATCGACGATACCGGCCGTGTAGCGTCCAACCATCGCGTCCAGGGAGGCAACGCCCTCCAGACAGGCCCCTCTCCGCTCCAGTCCGGATCGGGGACCATGATCCGGCCGGCCTGGCTCGGCCCAGCCGCCACCGCGCACGGGGACGCCATCGAGCAGAACAGCCGCGGAGATGCCGGCACCGACGGACAGGTAGAGGCAGCTCGCCCCTCCCGCTCCCCACCGGCTCTCGGCCCAGGCGCCGCAGCGAACGTCCTGAAAGAGCGCCACCTCAGCACGCCCAGTGCCCGTGACGGACCCAGCCGTCCCGGCCACGAGGGCCTGACTCACAAGGCTCCCCAGCGGGAGGTCCTGCAGCCCCAGGTCTGCCGCTGTGGCAGATGCGTCCTGGCTCTCGTCAACGACGCCCCGGCACACAGACCCCCAACGACCGAGGCCTGCACCTCGGTTCCCGAGGAGGCGACGACAGCGCTGACCTCCTCGACCAGTCGACCTTCGTTTGAACGACAGTCCTTCTGCAGAGGGCGTTCCAGGGCAGCGGATGACGCCCCAGGTCATCGGCAACGACCGCGGTGATGACGTCGGCTCCGACATCGATCCCCAGTGCGGCCGGACACCCCTCGGGGCAGGGAGCGCTCGGTTGAGTCAGTGGGACGTCCCATGTTCTCTGTTCTCAGGGGCGGGGCGACAGGCGCGCAGACCGTGGCGTCCACGGTGGCCGCACAGGAGGTCACCGCGATGTCGCCACGGGGCCGCTGCCCCGCACGTCAGTGTGATGGACGCCGACGACAGTAGCAAGGTTCGTTTCGCCGTGAGTCACTCTCGGCGGGCGACCCGAGGATCGCTGCTCTATGCTGGCGCCAGTGCACCCGACTACCTGCCGCGCGGTAACCCAGGATAGGGCACGTGGTTGATGCACGAATCATGTGCCGTCAGCTCCAGCGCAGTCTGGGCCCCCGGTCCCACCACCCCTTGAGCTCCAGGAGGATCGAGATGTCTCGGCATGATCGCCATTCGGCCATCCTCGACATCATCATGGACGAGGGCAGCGTCCACATTGATGACATCATCGCCCGTCTCGGCGTCTCGGCCGCCACCGCGCGACGCGACCTCGACCACCTGGCGGACCAGCAGCTGGTCACTCGGACCCGCGGCGGCGCCATCGCCAATCCGGTCTCCACCGAGCTGCCGCTGCGCTACCGCACCTCGCGGATGGCCGATGAGAAGACCCGGATCGCCAAGGCGCGCGGCGGCCATGGTGCACCCAGGGGACTCCATCGGTCTCAACGGCGGCACCACCACCACCGAGGTCGCTCGGGAGATCGTGCTCCTGCCGGACCTCACCGATCCGGACGTGCCCGTCACCCTGGTCACCAACGCCGTCAACATCGCCAGTGAGATGACCGTGCGCCAGTGCGTACGCGTCGTCGTCACCGGAGGCATCGCGCGGGACAGGTCCTTCGAGCTCACCGGGCCGCTGGCCGAGCTCATCCTGCCCTCGATCAGCGTGGGTACGCTCTTCCTGGGCGTCGAGGGTCTTGACGAGAGGCGCCTACGCCCAGCACGACGGCGAGGCCGCGGTCAATGCCGCCCTGGTCGAGGCGGCCCAACGCGTCGTCGTCGTGTGCGACAGCTCCAAGCTCGGCTCCACCGCCTTCGCCCTCATCTGCCCCACCGCCTCGATCGACGTGGTCATCACCGACGACGGTGCCCCCAGCCGACCAGGTCGAGGCCCTGCGTCGGGCAGGAGTCGAGGTGCGGCTGGTCTAGCCTCCAACAAACCTGAGAGCTTTCTCATCCACCCTTAATCGCCATCTTCCCCTGGCCGGTCAGAATCGTTTCAGAACGATCCAGAACTGACACCAAGGGAAGAGACGATCCATGACAACCGTTCCCCTACGGCTGGCGCTCTACAGTCACGACGCCAAGGGGCTGGGACACCTTCGCCGCAACCTTGCTCTGGCCCATCACCTGGCCCGTGCACTGCCGGGACTCACCGGCCGCGATGTCACCGGCCTGGTCATCACCGGGCTGGCTCCGGGACAGGAGCACCGGCTTCCTGAGGGTTTCGACTGGCTGGTGCTGCCGGGGGTCAAGAAGGCCGAGGGCACCTACCTGCCCCAGCGCCTGCGTATCACCCGTGAGGACCTGGGCCTGGTCCGCAGCGCCCTGCTGTCCGGTGTCCTGACGACCTTCAGCCCGGACCTGCTCATCATCGACCGTCATCCCTACGGGGTGCACCAGGAGCTGCGCGAGCCCCTGGCACGTCTGCGTCAGGCGAGCCCCGACGCTCGCGTGGTGCCCGGCCCTGCGCGAGGTCCTGGACACACCCGGACCGTGCAGCGCGAGTGGGAGGAGCTGACGAGGCCGACACGCTGCGACGGCTCATCGACGAGGTCTGGGTCTACGGGGACGACTCGGTCCACGACCCTGAGCGCTACTGGCGAGGCTCCGACGGCGCTGGAGGAGCGGATGCGCTACACCGGTTACCTCGCCCACGGCCGCGATGCCGCAGAAGCCACTCACGGCTCCCTGAGGCGTCAGAAGCCCTGGCCGGTAACGCCGAGGTCTGCCGGAACCTTCATCCTGACCACCGCCGGTGGCGGCTCCGACGGCATCAACCTGCTGCGTGCCGCGGCCGCGGCGCGTGTCCCCGACGGGTACCGGCACGTCGTGGTCACCGGCCCCCAGCTCGACGCCGCCCGGTTCCACCAGGTCGCTCAGGCGGCGGGCCCCCGCACCATCGTGCGCCGGTCCTGGCCTGGGATGAGCCACCACATCCAGCGGGCCGCAGCGGTCATCTCGATGGCCGGATACAACACGGTCAGCGAGATCCTCGCCTCCGACACCCCGGCTCTCCTCGTCCCCCGTGAGACGCCTCGCCTCGAGCAGTTCATCCGGGCCACTGCTCTGAAGGACGCGGGCGCCACTCGACCTCCTGAGAGTCGCGGACCTGAGCACTGCGGCACTCGAGGACTGGCTCACCGAGCTGCTGAGCGATCAGGACGCCGGCACTCGCAGCCAGCCCGGCAGGGGCGACGTCGTCTGCGCCTGGACGGTCTGGAAACCGTCCCCTGCTCGCCGCCCGAGCTCGTCGGCAACCGGGACGACGGTCTCGACACCCGCCTCACCCACCTCACCAGCCACACCGCCAGCCTCACCAGGATGGAGATCCCCGCATGAGTCCCGCAACCGATCAACCAGCAAGACACTCATCAGAACGGTGCCCGCATCGGATACGTCCTCAAGGTCTACCCGCGCTCGGAGACCTTCATCGTCACCGAGATCCTCGCCCGCGAGGCCCAGGCGAGGACCTGAGCATCTACGCGCTGCGCCCCACCACGGACTCGCGCTTCCACCCCGAGATCGCCCGGGTGGCCGCCCGGGTCAACTGGGTGAACCGGCCGGTACGGGCCATCGACCTGTGGAGCCAGTTCACCGACGGTCTGACCCGCAAGGACGACCGCGAGCGCTTCGCCGCCATCATGCCGGTGCTGGCCGACCTTCCCGGTGACGAGGTGGCTCAGGGCGTGGAGCTGGCACGTCAGGCGCGCAGGGACTCCATCACGCATCTGCACGCCCACTTCGCGTCTCTGGCGGGCCGGGTGGCATGGATCGCCTCGGCCCTGACCGGTATCCCCTACACCGTGACCACCCACGCCAAGGACATCTTCCACGAGTCGGTGGACCCCGTGTGGCTGCGTCGCATCTGCGCCGACGCGCAGCGGGTCATCGCCATCAGCCGGTACAACAAGGAGCACCTGAGGAAGGTGCTGTCGGGCACGGGGGCCACGGTGTCGCTGCGCTACAACGCCATCGAGCTGGACCGCTTCTCCTACCGCGCCCCGCTAGCCGGTGCCGGCCGGGAGTCACGGACCGCTTCGGGTGTGCGCCGTCGGGCCGCCTGGTTCCCCAAGAAGGGCTTCGCTGATCTGATCGAGGCGGTGCGGATCCTGGTGAGCCCGGTGTCGACGTCGAGGTCGAGTCTGGCCGGTGACGGCGAGGAGCGTGAGCGCCTGACCGCGCAGATCGACCGCCTGGGACTGGCCGGCAGGGGTCCGTCTGCTGGGTCCGCTCACGCAGGCGGAGGTGCGTGATCTGTTGGCGCGCTCGGACGTCTTCGCAGCGCCCCTGCATCGAGGCGGCCGATGGCAACATCGATGGTCTGCCCACGGTGATCCTGGAGGCGATGGCCTGCGGGACACCGGTGGTGCCACAGCGGTCTCGGGACTGCCGGAGGTGATTCACGACGGCGTCACCGGGCTCCTGCTGCCGCGGGGACCCTGACCGAGTCTGGCGGTTGCCCCTGCGGGATCGCGCTGGGCGAGGTCGACACCGTCTCCTGTCACGTGGGGCGCGGTCACGATCGAGGAGCACTTGACTCCCGCTGCCCAGGCCGAGGTGCTGGCCGCCCTGGCAGTCGGGCCCCGCCCCGCCCCGCCGCTCCCGCCGCGAGCCTGACCGATCAGGAAGGAGCCGCCTGATGCGGATCGCCTACATCTGCTGCGACCCGGGCATCCCGGTGTTCGGGACCAAGGGCGCCTCGGTACACATCCAGGAGGTCGTCCGCGAACTGCGATCCATTGGCCACGAGGTGGCCCTGCACGCCGTGCGCTCCGGAAAGCACGTTCCCGACGACCTCACCGACCTCGAGCTGCACCTGAGGCCGTGGCCGACGTCGAGCCCGCTGAGCGGGAGCAGGCGCAGGCGCACGCCGCGGAGCGGATCGTCTCCCGTGATCGCCGACGGCGCCGACCTGGTCTACGAGCGCTACTCCCTGTTCTCCACGGCACTGGCCGACATCACGGCCGCCACCGGAGTGCCGGGGATCCTGGAGGTCAATGCTCCCGCTGATCGATGAGCAGCGTCGTCACCGCTCGCTGGTGGACGCCTCCGGCGCGGCGCAGGTGCTGCGCCGTCAGGTGGCGGCCGCCCGGGCCACGGTGTGCGTCTCGGACCCGGTGGCCGACTGGGCTGCGTCGTCGCACCGCCGATCCGTGCCGGACGCGAACGACGTCGCGAGCAGGATCCACACGGTTCCCAACGGTGTGAGCGTGCGCCGTATCCAGCCCCAGCCGGAGGACCCTGACCGGGTGGTCGTCACCTCGTGGGGACTCTCAAGCCCCTGGCACGGGGTGGCCGACTCATCACGGCGGCGGCCCTGGCGCGTCAGAGCTGGAGCCTGCGTGATCATCGGGGACGGCCCTGAGATGGACTCGCTGCGTGCCCAGGCCGAGACGCCTCGGGGTGGAGGTGGACTTCCGTGGGGCGGTCGCGCCGCAGGACATTCCCGCCCACGTGGCGGGCTCGGCGATCGGAGTGGCCCCTCACCCGGACTCTGGGCGAGGGGCGAGCAGCAGTACTTCTCCCCCATGAAGGTTCTGGAGTACCTGGCCGCGGGGCTCGCGGTCGTGGCCTCCGACGTCGGACAGGTCCCCCAGCTGCTTGAGGACGGCTCTGGACGGCACGGTGTACTCGTAGCCCCTCGGACCCCACGAGCCTGGCTGCGGCCCTGGATGATCTGGCGGCATGTCTGACCGGCGCGCCCGCATGGGCCGCAGCGGGCGCCTTCTGGCCGGAGCAGCGCCACTCCTGGCGTCGGACCGTCGACCGGATCCTGGAGCTGGCCGGGCTCGCTCAGGATGGTGAGCGGTGATGGGTGCTCCTGCGCGTCGGCAGACAGCCCGGCCGCACCGCTCCCCCATGCGCCAGACCCTGCGCCTGGTAGGGGCCCGATGCCGCGCCGCAGTGGCGTCTCATGGCCGGGGCACGGTGGTGCTTCTGGCGGAAGTGGCCTTCCGGGTGCTGGAGCCCTGGCCCCTGAAGGTCGCTCATCGACTCGTTGCGGCCCGCATGGCCGGCACACGGGCAGCGCACCGCCACGATCTCCTCCTGGTGGGTCTGGGCGTGGTCCTCCTGGTGCTCGTGGCCGGTCGGGCGTTGTGCAGCTACCTGGCCACCGTGGCCTTCGCCCTGGTCGGCTCGCGCACGGCGGCCTCCCTGCGCAGCCGGGCCTTCCACCACGTGCAGGGGCTCTCCCAGCAGTTCCACGCCCGCAACCGCAGCGCGGACACGGTTCAGCGGCTCATCGCCGACGTCAACCGCATGCAGGAGGTGGCCGTCACCGCCGGCCTGCCGATGGCCGCCAACACCTTGACCCTGCTGGTCATGGTCGTGGTCATGGTGTTCCTGGACCCGCTGCCGGGCCATGATCGTGGTCGTGGCGGTGGTGGCCTTCGCGATCGCCTCCTCCGGCAACTCGCGGCGGATCTCCGCGGCCTCCCTGCGCAGCCGCAAGTCGGAGGGAACCTGGCCAACACGGCCCAGGAGGCGCTCGGTGCGATCAAGGTGGTCCAGGCCTACGGTCTGAGCCCCTGCTGCACAAGCGCTTCACGGGCGCCAACACCGTCTCGCTGAGCGAGGGAGTGCGTTCACGCCGCATCGCCGCGCGCCTGGAACGTTCCACGGACGTCATCGTCGGCGTGGCCACGGCCGTGGTCATGGTCGGCGGGGCATCCGAGTCCTGAACGGCGCCATGTCTCCGGGAGACCTGGTGCTCTTCACGACCCACCTGCGCACCACCATGAAGCCGCTTCGGGACATGGCCAGCATCACCGGCCGCATCGCTCGGGCGACGGCCTCGGGCGAGCGGGTCGCCGACCCTCATGGCGGTCGAGCCCGAGATCGTCTCCCGCGCAACGCCGTCGTACTGGACCGGGTCCACGGCATGGTCCACTTCGACTCACGTGCACGCCGCTCACGAGGGCCGCCGGGTGCTTCACGGCGTGAGCCTGACAGTGGTCTCCGGTGAGCACGTGGCGCTCTGGGGCCGTCGGGCTCAGGCAAGTCCACCCTGGTCTCCCTGGTGGTGCGAGCCCTGGATCCGACGTCGGGCACGGTCAGTCCCTCGACGGGCTACAGCCTCGACGACCTGGACCTGAGGTTCCTGCGCTCGCAGGTCTCCGTCCCTGCACCAGGAGGCGGTGCTGCTGACCGGCACGATCCGGGAGAACATCCGTCTGGGACGGCCAGACGCCACCGACGAGGAGGTGGAGGCGGCCGCGCGCGCCGCCCACGCCCATGACTTCATCACCCAGATGCCCTGACGGCTACGACACGCCCGTGGGCGAGCGGGCGGCACCCTCTCCGGGGCCAGCGTCAGCGCATCGCCATCGCCCGGGCGCTGCTGCGCGACTCGCCGATCATCATCCTGGACGAGGCGACCACCGGACTGGACCCCGCCTCGACGTCGGCGGTGCTCGAGGCGATCGACGAGCTGGTGACCGGGCGCACAACGCTGACGGTCACCCACGACCTCAGGCCGCGATGCGCGCCGACCGGGTGGTGTGGATCCAGGACGGGCGGATCCTGCTGAGGGACAGCCTCAGCGGCTCCTGGACACCTCGGCCGAGTTCCGCCGGTGGGCGAACAGCCATCTGTCGGACTCCTTCGCCCTGGAGGGAGCGGATCGTGAACCTGCCAACGATCTCCACAGCGACCACAGCCGACGCCGTCTGCGCGGTTCTCGATGCCGACCGGCTCAGTGAGCTCCTCGGCCAACCAGTGCGGGCAGGCCGGCTGCGCATCAAGCCGAACGTCTCGGTCCTGGTGTCCTTGACGGAGCGCTCCACCGGGCTCACGTCCGGGTGGGCTCGGCTGCCTGGCCGGTCTCGCACTCCAAGGCCGCCCAGGCCGAGCGCCTGGCCACATCCCTTGGGACTCGACCAGGCTCCGGTCACCCGGTGCGCAGGCGGCGACCTGCTGCTGCAGAGCGGTCCGGTCCGCACCGACCCCAAGCTGGCCGAGCTGATGGCGGGCGCCGCCCGCCAGGGGTGCTGAGACCCCTGGGAGGCCGGGGACGTCCTACGCTACAACCCCTCACGGCGTCTCGTGCTGCGAGACGGCTCCACGGTGCTGCGGATACGTACTCGGCCCGGTGACCCGGCCGACGACGTCCATCGCGCCCTGTCCGAGCTCCTCCCGGTCCCGCGTCTGCTCGACTCGAGTCCGTGGCCCGGTGCCAGGGGCATGTCAGCATCCAGCAGTGGTGCGGCGACACGAACCTGGCCGAGCTCTTCGACGCCCGTACCGCTGAGCACACCACGTCCGAGGTCGTCTCCGAGACCGCAGCGGATGCCACGCGGCGCGTGGGGCGCTGCTGGCCGAGCTGCACTCCTGCGTGGAAGCGCTGAAGCCGGACCTCGTCGACCGGCTGCCTCACCAGCATCCCCGATCCTCGGACCTGGCCGAGGTTCATGCCCGTCAGCCCGATGTCCCTGACCTCGACCTGGCCCGCCGCGTGCGGGCGGTGGGCGGCATGCTGCCCGCCCGGTCTGCCGGGCGAGCCGGTCTCGCTCACGGCGACGCCTCCCCCGACCAGGTGCTGTACGAGCGCTCCTCCGGGCGGATCTGGCTGACCGACTTCGACCGGGTGCGCCTAGCGCCGGCAGTCGCCGACCTGGGCTCCTACCTCGCGGTGGCCCCGGCCTCCCAGGGGCGCGCCCTGCTGGAGGGCTACGCCGAGCACCGACCGGTGCCCCTGCGCCGAGCAGCTGGGGTGGCGGTCGCCCGCTCGCGCCTGGCGCGGCTGGCCGATCCTCTGCGCCGAGCCGATCCGTCCTGGCGTGAGCGCATCGGAACGGAGCTGGCCGTCATTGAGAGCATCGCCCGGTCACCTGAGAAGGAGACCGGGTGGGCATGAGCGAAGCCGCGACTACGACACGGATGACTGAGATGACACAGAAACCAGAAGTGACCGGCATGCTGAGTACGCTGCGCGCGATCCCGGGGCTGCTGCCGCCTGGCCCGAGCACCGGAGCTCGGGCCCACGAGCGTGAGCATCGAGTGCGTCGACGGGGAAGGGCGTCTGCGCGCCGGTCACGTCACCGCCGGAGCGACTCCCGACCCTGCTGCCCTATGCCACTGACCCGGCCCTGCCTGCCCTTTGTCCACGCACCTGACCGGGGCGTTTCGTCGTCCACCGCGCCGGGCCGCCGCGCCGTGGTGATGGAGGATTCGCGGGTCCGCAAGATCGTAGCGACCCGCACAGGGCCGTCTCCCTGGTGCGAGCGCACACGAGCGCCGCCTCGGTGCTGCGAGTCACCGGCCTGCGCACCCCCAGGATCCTGGGCAACGAGGACGACGTCGTCGATCTCGAGCTGCTGCCCGGCCGCAGCCTCGACGAGCTCGGCGATGCCGGCCTGCCCGGTGGCAGCGGCTCACGGACCCCTGGGCCCACCTGGCCCACGACAAGGCGGACCTGCCCGTCCACGGACCGCGTCAGGAGACCGAGGTGCTGCGCCGATGGTTCGCCTCCGCCCAACGCCACGGGAGTCATCGACCAGCCGGCTCCTGCACGAGCAGGTGGTGGACACCCTGCCTGAGCCTGCGGGAGGACGACGGGGAGCGCGTCATCGCCCACCGCGACCTCCACGACGGCCAGCTCCGTGGGACGGAATCGACTCTCCCTGCTCGACCTGGACACCGCGGCCATGGCCGAGGCTGCCCTCGACCTGGGCAACCTCTGGGCCCATGCGGATCTCATGGCGGTTCAGGGACGGCTCGGCCCCGAGGCCCACGCACAGGTCCGCGGGCTGCTCGACAACCTGGCCCGCACGCTGCCCACGACGGCGGAGCGTCTGGAGACCCTACTACCGATCCTCGGCGCTGCGACTCGTCTTCGTCCACGCCTTCCGGCCCACCGCCCACCAGTGGCTGCCCATCTGGGTGCGCCACTGCCTGGGGCACGCCTCGCCTTTCGCCCCCTCGACCTCAGCAACGATTGGAACAACTCATGACCCCTCTCAGCTCACCGTCATCGGCTGCGGATACCTCGGTGCCGTCCACGCCGCCGCCATGGCACACCTGGGACACCATGTCCTGGAATCGATACCTGACCGAGCAGGTCGAGGCCCTCCCAGGGCCGCGCCCCTTCTACGAGCCGGGCCTTCCCGAGCTGCTGATCACCGGCGCCCAGCAGGGCGATCTGCGCTTCACCTCGGCGCCGACGGCGGCGGAGCCTGGCCGAGGCCGACGTCCACTTCATCGCCGTGGGCACCCCGCAGTCCGCCACCGGCGGTGAGGCGGATCTGAGCCAGCTGTGGAGCGTGGTCGACATGCTTCATGACGCCCCTGCCCGAGGGCGGGCGCAGCGTCGTGGTGGGCAAGTCGACTGTTCCGGTCGGCACCGCCCAGCAGGTGGCCGAGCGCCTGGCCGACCGCGCCCTGGTGCTGTGGAACCCCTGAGTTCCTGCGCGAGGGCTTCGCCGTGGCCGACACCCTCCACCCCTGACCGCATCGTCTACGGGATGCCCGCCGACTCCCGCGACGCCCAGGAGGCCCAGGCCGCCTCGACGCCGTCTACCAGCCCCTGCTGGAGGAGGGCATTCCCCGCATCGTCACCGACTACCCCACCGCCGAGCTGGTCAAGACCGCGGCGAACTCCTTCCTGGCCACCAAGATCAGCCTTCATCAACGCCATGGCCCACCCTGTGCGACACGGCGGGTGCCGATGTCACCGTCCTGGCCGACGCGATCGGCCACGACCCGCGCATCGGCAGGCGCTTCCTCCAGGCCGGTGTCGGATTCGGCGGAGGCTGCCCGCCCAAGGACATCCGGGCTCTGCAGGCCAGCGCCGACATCCACGGCGCCAGGCACCTGGCGGACCTGCTGGGGCGGGTCGACTCCATCAATCGCGAGCAGCGCGACCGGATCGTCGAGCTGGCCCTGCACCCACGTGGGAGGAGACTCTCCGGCAAGGCGATCACCATCCTGGGAGCCGCCTTCAAGCCCCTGAGCGACGACGTGCGCGACTCCCCTGCCCTGGACGTCGCCTCCCGCCTGGCCGACCTCGGGGCGAGGTGACCGTCTGCGACCCGCAGGCCCCTGCCCGTCGTGGCCCGGTCCCATCCCCCATCTCACGGTGGAGGAGGACCCCGCACCGCGCTCAAGGGCGCCGAGCTCGGTCCTGCTGCTGACCGAGTGGGACCAGTTCGTGGTCCTCGACCCCGCTGACGCTGCCACCGACGTCGCCGATCGCGTCATCATCGACGGACGCAACGCCCTGGACCCGGTGGCATGGCGCCAGGCCGGGTGGACCTACGCGGGGTGGGACGCTGAGTACTGCTGCAACCGGTTCCGCCTCGGACCCGGACTCGCCGGGCGGAGCCCAGTGGGTCCAGGGCACAATGGCGACGTGACCTCACTGATGCCCACCCGTACCATCACCATCGGTACCCGCGTCATGTGGGCGATCGTGCTGGTCGCAGGCGTCGCACTGGTCACCTGCGGGGCGATCGTGTGGGCGCTGGGGCACTCGAGCGTGTCGGCCGACGCCACGAACCGGCTCGAGCACAGCCGAGACCGGATCCGCGAGCTGGCCGCGGAGGGTACGGATCCTCCAGCGGCCGGCTCTTGAGGACGTCTCAGCGGTGCTTCGCGTCCACATCCAGCGCACTGCGGAGGGACCCGGGTGAGGCCGAGCTCGATTTCGTGGGGGACCAGCTCCAATACGGAGCCTGGTCTGGGTCTCCTCCGACAACGTCTCCTTCCGCCCGGAGAAGGACGCGACGCTGCTCAAGCACGTGACCTCCCGGGCCGCCGCATCGGAGTCGGTCATCGAGACGGTACGCACCCCTCATCGAGCCTACCGGGTCCTCGTCGTCCCGGTCCAGGGCGGCTCCCAGCACGGGGCACTCGTGCACGTCATCGACCTCAAGGTTGCCGAGTCCCAGCTTCAGCGCACCATGGCCTTCTACGCCGCGGCGGCCGTCTTCACCGTCGCCCTGGTGACGGGTCTGGCCTGGTTCGCCGTCGAGCGGCTCCTTCGCCCCATCGAGCAGCTGCGGCGCGCCACCGAGTCCATCGGCGAGGACGACCTGACCACCCGGGTCCCGGTCAAGGGCCGAGACGACCTGACCGCCCTGGCCGCGACCGTCAACCGGATGCTCGACCGGGTCCAGACCTCGGTGGAGGCGCAGCGCAACCTGCTCGACGACGTCGGCCACGAGCTGCGTACGCCCATCGCCGTGGTCCGTGGGCACCTTGAGCTCACCGATCCCACCGACCCCGAGGATGTGCACCAGACCCAGCTGCTGGCCATTGACGAGTCTCGACCGGATGGGTGTGCTCATCGATGATCTGATCCTGCTGGCCAAGAGCGCCCAGAGCGACTTCATCACTCCGGTGGACACCGACGTCGCCGAGCTCACCGAGATGGTCTTCGACAAGTCCCTCGCCCTGGGCGAGCGCCGGTGGCAGCTGGAGTCGGCGGCCTTCACCCGCGCGATGATCGATCCCACCCTGAATCACCCAGGCCTGGCTCCAGCTGGTGGCCAATGCCGTGAAGCACTCCAGTCACTACAGCACCGTCCGCCTGGGCTCGGCGGTGAGGGGACGGACGCCTGCTGATGTGGGTGGGCGACGAGGGCATCGGGATCGCCGCCGAGGAGATCGAGGTGGTGCGTCAACGGTTCAAACGCACCGCCGGTGCTCAGGAGATGAGCTCGGGAACAGGGCTGGGACTGAGTATCGTGGAGACGATCGTCGCAGCGCACGGGGGGCGACTGGACATACGCTCTGAGGTGGGCGAGGATCGGTGTTCACCATGACGATCCCTCTGAGGCGTCCCCTGTTCCGTCCTCGTCCGAGACCGCGACCCTGGCGACGTCGGTGCCTCACCCCCTGAACAGTCCCCGACAGCGTCCAAGGAGTGACCCACCATGAGCAGCATCCTCATCGTTGAGGACGAGCTCCCGCATCGTCGCGTTCCTCACCAAGGGCCTCAAGGCGGCCGGGTTCACCACGCACACCACCGCCGCAGGACGGGAGGCCGTGAGCCTCGCACTCCAGACAAGCTTTCGACCTCATCATCCTGGACGTGGGCCTGCCCGACATCGACGGCTTCTGAGGTGCTCCAACAGCCACGTGGTCAGGGGGTGACGGCGCCGGTCATCATGCTCACGGCGCGCTCCTCGGTGGCCGATCGCGTCGCCGGGCCTCGAGGGCGGCGCGGACGACCACATGCCCAAGCCCTTCTCCTTCGAGGAGCTCCTGGCCCGTATCCGGGTGCGACTGCGTCCGGAGGCCGCGGGAGCGGACCAGATGAGGTTGACCCACCGCGACATGGTCCTGGACCTGCGCACCCGGACCCTGACGCTGGAGGGCCGGACAGTGGAGCCTCGGCTCGGGAGTTCGCCCTGGCCGAGACCTTCATGCGCCACCCCGGCCAGGTCCTCAGCCGTGAGCAGCCCTGAGCGCCGTGTGGGGCTGGACTCGACCCCGGCTCCAACGTGGTGGAGGTCTACGTCTCCCTACCTGCGCAACAAGCTGGGCAGGGACAGGGTGGAGACGGTACGCGGCATGGGTTACCGGCTCGCCTGATCCGCAGCCCCTGCGACGCCGCGCACTGGCCCGGGCGACCGCTGGCGTCAGCCATCCGTCAGTCGTCCTTCAGTCGTCGATGTCGCGGTCGTCGTCGTCGGCTTTCTGCACACCGTTTCTGCGCCGGCTTCGTCGTCGTCATCGTCGTCGACTCCGGTGCGGAGTCATCGGACCCCCGGTCGCGGCCGAGGCGACGGGAGCAGCGGGCGCCACCTGATGACCGCCGTGGTCGACGGCGACAGGAGGATCGGGCTCAACCGCCTGAGGCGCGTGGCCCCTGCGTCGAGGAGTCCGATGAGTCCGCCCCGCCTGGCGCCGTGCTGCTCGTGCTGGGTACTGCTGGCACCGCCGGCACCTGGCCCGGTCACTCGCCGCGGTCGAGGACTGCGATGAGGTGACCTGGGGTGCCGTCAGGACGATGCCCGGCTCACTTCGCGGACTCGGCGGGTGGAGAACACCATGCGGGTGACCCGCGAGCAGGAGGCCCCGCCGTCACAACGACGACCGCGGTAGCGACGACGCGGCCAGCGACCGAAACGACGCAGCAGACTTCCGCATCCAGCGTCCCCTTCTCCCTCGGCTTCTGTCTGACTCCGTCCTGCACGTGTTCCGTCGACCCGCACGACACGACATGAGATGACGAAAGCGACCTGGTAGCAGGCACACGAACGACATCACAGAACTGATGCGCACAGCTACAGAAAGGCACGGGAACTGAATCGCAGGGAGTGCAATGAATTGCTCGACGTGCGGAGCGCTCAGGGGCGGATGTGGCTGCGCCCCTCGACGATCCAGGTCGTCGTCGTCAGCTCGGTCAGGCCCCATGGGGCCGCGGGCGTGGAGCTTCTGGGTGGAGATGCCCAGCTCGGCGCCCCAGGCCCAGCTGCCCGCCGTCGGTGAAGCGGGTCGAGGCGTTGACCATAATGGCCGCCGAGTCCATACCGGCGATGAAGGCGTTGATGACACCCACGTCCTGGGCGAGGACCGCCTCGGTGTGGCCGGTGGTGTGGGCCCGATGTGGTCGATGGCCTCCAGGTTCTCGACAACGCGCACGGCCAGGTCCAGTGACCCGTACTCGGTGTCCCAGTCGGCCTCGGTGGCCTCGGTCAGGAACGCCTCGCGTCCGCTGCCCGGAAGCGACTTCGGCCAGGATCCGGCGAGCGACGGGATCGGCGTGCAAGGTGGTGTCCTGTCCCACAGGGCAGCGGCAGCGGCCGGTAGGCTGGCGGCGACGTCGGCGTGGACCAGGAGCGTCTCGGCGGCGTTGCACACGCCGACGCGCTGGGTCTTGGCATTGACGATGATGTCCACCGCCGTCTCGAGATCGGCGCTGGAGTCGACGTAGACGTGGCAGTTGCCCGATCCGGTCTCGATGACGGGGACGGTGGACTGCTCGACGACGGTACGGATGAGCCCGGCCCCGCCGCGAGGCACGAGGGCATCGACCAGACCGTGGGCGCGCATGAGGGCTCGGGCCCCGTCCCGACCTGCGGCATCGACGCTCGCAACGAGGTCTGCGGGCAGTCCCTGCGCCTCCAGGGCGCCGCGCAGGGCCGCGACGATGGCGGCGTTGGAGTCCCGGGCGGCGCTGCCTCGCGCAGGACAATGGCGTTGCCGGACTTGACGGCCAGGGCGGCGGTGTCGACGGTGACGTTGGGGCGGGCCTCGTAGATCATGCCGACGACGCCCAGTGGCACCCGCACCCGGCGCACTCGCAGTCCGTTGGGCATGACCGAGCTGTCAACGACCTGACCGACGGGGTCGGGCAGGGCGGCCACCCCGTGCAGCGAGTCGGCGATGGCTGACAGCCGCCCGCCGTCCAGGGCCAGGCGGTCGAGGAGACCGGCTTCATCCCCGCCTGGCGTCCGCGCTCCAGATCGGCGGCGTTGGCCGCAAGGATCGCTTCGCCGTGCCTCGGTGAGGCTGCGGGCCATGGCCTCCAGGGCGGCATCCTTGACGGCACGTGGAGCCCCGGCAAGGCTCCCGTTGCGCCACACGGGCTGAGCGGGCGGTTGCGGTGACGAGCTCGTAGGGCGTCGACGTCGTTCATAGGGAACCACCATAGAAGAAGATCCCCTCTCAGCAGGAGTCCCCTGAGGACGGCGGGAGGGCAACGGGGCGCCGTAGGGTGGGGTCAGGGCGGCGGCGACTGCATCCACGGCCCGGCGGGAGGCCGACCAGAGGGCTGCTGCGGGAGCGAGTGACTCACCCGACCCATCGTGTCCTACCGATCGATCGAATCACCGAGGGCCCGTGGTGGCTCCCGACATGGTGGCCTCAGACTCCGGCGGTACGGGCAGCTCGGCGAGGTCGTCACGGTGAACGACGGGAGCCACGTGATCGGGCGCAGGCACGCCCTTCCGCCCGGCCACCAGGACCTCGCGCAGCTCGGCAGCGGCGTAGCGGCAGATCCCACGGGCCAGGGTGCGCTCCGGGACCGACGACGTCGACCACGGCCCCTGACTCGAAGTCGCCGTCGATGCCGGTCAGGCCGGGCAGCAGGAGCGACTTCACCGACGGTCAGGGGCTCGGGCGGCACCGGCGTCGACCAGCAGGCGCCCCTCGGGACTGGGAGGCGTGGGCCATCCACAGCCGGCGACTGGGGCGGTGCGGCCCGGTGGGTCTCGAACCAGGTCCCCAGGTCCACCGGAACCTGGACCTCCCCTGAGAAGGCCGGGCGGCGTCGTCGGCCCGGGCGATGAGGGTGGTGGTGCCCGAGGCGCAGGCGATGGTGGCGGCCTGGAGCTTGGTGGTCAGCGCCGCCGGTGCCCCACGAAGGAGCCGCGCCCGGAGACGCTGACTCCTCCAGGTCGGCGGCTGAGCGCACGTATCGGATGGGCTCGGCGCCGGGGGTCCCGGGCCGCGCGGTCCACAGGCCGTCGACGTCGGTGAGCAGCACCAGGACGTCGGCGGTCACCAGATGGGCCACGAGGGCGGCCAGGCGGTCATTGTCGCCGAGGCTGAACTCACTGGTGGCCACCGCGTCGTTCTCGTTGATGATGGGGACGGCCCCCAGTGAGGAGCAGGGAGTCGAAGGTGGCGCGCACCGTGCGGTAGTGGCTGCGGATGGCGACGTCGTGGGCGGTCAGGAGAACCTGGGCGGTCACCAGCCCGTAGGCGCTCATCGCGGTCTCCCCAGCGGGCAGCGAGCCGTCCCCTGTCCCCACGGAGGCGGCCGCCTGCAGAAGACGCAGCTCGTCGGGGCGCCGGCTCAGCCCCAGGGGGACCAGGCCCGAGGCGACGGCACCGGAGGAGACGAGGACGACGTCGTGCTGCGTTGCCGCATGCCGGCGAAGAGGCCGGCCAGGATGTCGATGCGGTTGAGGTCGAGCTCGCCGTCGGCGCGCGTCAGGAGGAGGAGCCGACCTTGACCACCACGCGGGCGCCCTCCGGCAAGCCGTCTCGGACGTCCCTGCCCGTGGCTCGCGCTTCTGCCAGTCGCTGCTGGAGTCACTGGTGCCCGCCCTGTCAGTCCTCGTCGTCCCTCGTGCCAGGTGGCGGCGTCGGTCCACAGCCCCTCGGCGGCCTCATCACGCAGCTGCTGGCGCGCGGCCTCCTGGCGTCCATCATCTGTGGTACTGGCTGCGCTGCCCACGTTGGTCCGACGCCGACCGCCCTCCAGGCGCAGGTCGGTACCGCGGGCGCCCAGCAGCTCGGGGCCAGTGGTCATCGAGGGCTCCCAGGTGAAGAGCACTCCCCGTCGACCTCACCGATGAGAACGGCGTCACCGGCGTGGGCACCGGCCTTGACGAGCTCGTCCTCAACCCCGGCCGCGGCCAGGCGGTCTGCGAGGTAACCCCACGGCCTCGTCATTGGAGAAGTCGGTCTGACGCACCCACCGCTCGGGGCGCTGCCCGCGGACCTGGTAGACCTGCCCCTCGCTGGGGTGAGCCAGCGGACGCACCCGGGCGACGCCTCTTCTCCCGGCGCCCGACCGCCGCCGGACGGATGACCGGACGCGGCTCACCGGTCCCACCGACCTGCTGGGCCGGCCACCGCCCTCGGCGGCCGTCGCCGGGACCATCTCACGGGCCCGCTCGACCTCACCGGCCAGGGCGAAGGACAGGGGCCGCAGCCCCGTGTGCGCGACCGCTGAGATGATGTGGACGGGCAGACCCTGGCCTCGATGTCGGCACGCACGAACTCGGCGAGCCTCGGCGGCGTCGGGGACGTCGACCCTTGTTGAGCACCACGATGCGGGGCCGCTCCATGAGCGGGATCCGGCCAGTGAGTGAGGGATCGTCCTCCTGGTCCCCGAGGCGCTCGGAGTAGGCGGCGAGCTCGGCCTCGATGGTGTCCAGGTCGGACAGGGGTCGCGGCCCGGCTCGAGGGTGGCGCAGTCCAGGACGTGCACGATGACGGCGCAGCGCTCGATATGCCGCAGGAAGTCCAGTCCCCAGCCCCTTGCCCTGGGAGGCACCGGGGATGAGTCCGGGGACGTCGGCGATCGTGAAGCGGACATCGCCGGCCCTCGACGACCCCTGAGGTTGGGCACAAGGGTCGTGAAGGGGTAGTCGGCGATCTTGGGCGGGCCGCGCTCATGGCGGCGATGAGGGAGGACTTACCGGCACTGGGGTAGCCCACCAGAGCGACGTCGGCGATGGTCTTGAGCTCTAAGGTGACGTCCCTGGCCCTGGCCGGGCCTCCCAGAAGGTGGAAGCCAGGGGCCTTGCGCTTGGAGGACGCCAGTGAGAAGCTGCCGCGCCCGCCGGTGCCGCCCTCGGCGACCACGATACTGGCGCCCTCGCCCACGAGGTCGGCGATGACCTGACCGCCCGCGTCCCTGACCACGGTGCCCTCGGGCACGGGCAGGACAAGGTCCTTGCCGTCGGTACCGCGACGCCAGTCCCCCATGCCGGGCGTACTGCTTTCCGGCCCGCTGGTGCGGGGAGCGGTGGTAGCTCAGCAGCGTCGTCACCCTGAGGGTCGACGGCTCAGGACGACGTCCCCGCCGTGACCGCCGTCGCCGCCGTCGGGACCGGCCAGGGCTTGAACTTCTCACGGTGCACGGAGGTGCAGCCGCTGCCGCCGTCGCCGCCGGCCACGTGGAGGACCACTCGGTCAATGAAGCTGGGCATGGGGTCTCCTGTGAGTCCGGGATGAGCGAGGGCGGACGGCAGGTGCCGTCCGCCCTCACGCGACGTGTGAGGTGCTCAGGGCTCAGGCCTCGGGAAGCACGACGTTGACGACCCGGCGACCGCGAAGGTGCCGAACTCGACGTTGCCGGCAGCGGTGGCGAACAGGGTGTCGTCGCTGCTGCGGCCGACGTTGCGGCCGGGTGGAAGTGGGTGCCGCGCTGGCGGACGATGATCTCGCCGGCCTTGACGAACTGACCGCCGAAGCGCTTGACGCCGAGGCGCTGCGCGTTGGAGTCGCGGCTGTTACGGGAGGAAACCAAGACCCTTCTTGTGTGCCATGGTTTAAGGCTTTTTCTTCTCGAGCGTGTGCGTTCAGGATGCTCGCGTACTGGCTGGCGCCGGGGCGGTCACTTGATGGCGGTGACCTTGACGGCCGTCAGCTGAGCGCGGTGGCTCTGGCGCTTGCGGAAGCCGGTCTTGTTCTTGAACTTGAGGATGTTGATCTTGGGGCCCTTCTCGTCACCGATGATCTCTGCGGTGACGGAGGACTCTGGCCAGGTCGGCGGCAGCGGTGGTCACCTTGTCGCCGTCCACCAGCATGACGGGGGCGAGGGTGACCTCGTCGCCGATCTCACCAGCAAGCTTTGTCGACAACCACGACGTCGCCGACGGAGACCTTCTCCCTGACGGCCGCCGGCCTTGACGATCGCGTAGACCACTTTGAATGCTCATCTCTGTAGATTCTTCTGAAAGGCTCTCACGCGCTGCAAGGCTCTGATCAGCCTCGCCGGGAGGGCCCTGTCCTGGGCAATGGCGCAAGACGCACCGGCAGATAACTCTAGGCGATCATGCGCCCGCACCAACCTCCGACCTCTCTACTCCCTGTGTTCTTGGGCACGAAGCTCCCTGGGCCCTAGGCCGACGTCGTCGGAGGTCGTCTGAAGAATTCTCCGACGACGGCGCAGCGCTCTTGGCAGTGGCCCGCCTCCTGGTTCTCCTGGCGGGCTCTCGCCCACCGAGTCCCTCAGGCGTTCTCACTCGGCTGCTGCTCGGCAGGCCCTCAGGCCCGTCTGCTGCCGGTCTCTCTCAGCCTCTTCGCAGCCCTTCCTGTCGCTCAGCCTTCTCGGTCTTCTTTGCCAGTCCTCTGGCGGCTCTTCCTCTCCGAGGCCTCTCGGCCGACTTCCCTCGCCCTGGACCTGGCTGGCCCGTCTCGCCGGTGGAGGCTCTGAGTGTCCTGTGTCGATCCTGATATCGCTCGTCCCTCGACCACGTCATGCGCGCGTCTCGGCCTGCTCCTCACCAGCCCCCTGCGGACCCGACGGCCTCCTGAGGTCCTGGGCCTCCTGCTCAGCCTCCCTGTGAGCCTGCTCAGCAGCTGCCGCGATCTGGGCCAGGGCGCTGCGGACCGCGGCCCGGGCCTCGTCGTCAGCCCCTGACTCGGGCGAGCTGACGACGTCACGGCCCGCGGATCCCTTTGCTGCGACCGGAGCCCCTTAGCGCTCTTGGAGCCCTTTGGTCTCCTGGGAGTCCTTCTTGCCCTCCTTTGCCACCGGCAGCCGCCTGCTCCTCGCGGTTCTGCGCCCTCGCGAGCGCCCGCCGCCGCGAGAGGCCGAGGCCGACATGTCGACCTGCTGGTTCTCCACGGGCCTCGTCGTGAACGATGAAGCCGCGGCCCTTGCAGTGCTCGCAGGTGGTGGAGAAGGCCTCGACCAGTCTCCCGTCCCGACCCGCTTTGCGGGGTCATCTGAACCAGGCCGAGGGAGGTGACCTCGGTGACCTGGTGGCGGGTGCGGTCACGGCCCCAGGCACTCCACGAGCCGGCGCAGGACGAGGTCCCGGTTGACTCCAGGACCATGTCGACGAAGTCGATGACGACCATGCCGCCGATGTCACGCAGGCGCAGCTGGCGCACGATCTCCTCGGCCGCCTCGAGGTTGTTGCGGGTGACGGTCTCCTCCAGGGTGCCGCCCGCCCCGGTGAAGCGGCCGGTGTTGACGTCGATGACGGTCATCGCCTCGGTGCGGTCGATGACCAGGGTGCCACCGCTGGGCAGCCAGACCTTGCGGTCGAAGCCCTTGGCGAGCTGCTCGTCCACGCGATGGGCGGCGAAGACGTCCTCAGGGACCGGTCCAGTGCTCGAGCCGCTCGGCCAGGTCCGCTGACCCTCGTCGATGTACTGGGAGATCGTCGACCAGGTCCCTGTCCCCGGAGACGATGAGCTTGCGGAAGTCCTCGTTGAAGACGTCACGGATGACCTCACGGCGAGCTCGGGCTCGCCCCTTGAGGAGGACCGGGGCCTTGCTGCTGCCCCTTCATGACGGAGGACGCTCTTCTCGATGGCCTCCCCACTGAGCGACGAGCCGCTCGACGTCGGAGGTCAGCTGTCCCTGACTGGCCCCCTCCGCGGCGGTGCGCACGATGACCCTGGCGGAGTCGGGGACGATCCGCTTGAGGATCTTTCTGAGGCGGCTGCGCTCGGTGTCGGGCAGCTTGCGCGAGATCCCCGTCATGGAGCCGCCGGGAACAAGGACCAGGTAGCGGCCCGCCAAGGTGATCTGACTGGTGAGGCGGGCGCCCTTGTGCCTGATGGGGTCCTTGGTGACCTGGACCAGAACGGTGTCCCCGCTGGAGAGCGCGTCCTCGATCTGGCGGGGCCGCCCCTCCAGTCCCTGCGGCGTCCCAGTTGACCTCGCCGGCGTAGAGCACGGCGTTGCGCCCCTTGCCCAGGTCCACGAAGGCGGCCTCCATGGAGGGCAGGACGTTCTGGACCCGACCGACGTAGACGTTGCCGACCATGGAGGTCTGGGTGCTGGGAGACGTAGTGCTCCACGAGGAGCCCGTCCTCCAGGACGGCGATCTGTTGAGGCCGTCGGACTCGCGCACGATCATCTGGCGGTCCACGGACTCGCGGCGGGCCAGGAACTCGGCCTCGGTGACGATGGGCCGACGGCGTCCGGCCGCCCGCCCTCCCGGCGGCGCTGACGCTTGGCCTCCAACCGGTGGATCCCTTGAGGGCGGTCACCCTCATCACGCGGGTCACCACTGTCCGAGCGGGCATGGAACGGCGCCGTCGCCGGCGCGATCCGGACGCGGTCCCCGCACTCGTCTCCGCTCCACCGTCGGCGGAGGACTCTCGCACCGATGGCGTCGCGTCGCTCGAGTCCTCCCCGCGTCCTGGGAACCGTCCTCGAGGTCACCGCGAGCCGAGTCATCACCACGGTCATCGCCACGCGAGCGCGAGCGCCGACCGCGCCCACCACGGCGACGCTTGCGGCGAGTGCCGCCCTCTGAGCATCATCGGAGGACTCGGCCCTGGGAGTCGGCGGCGGCGTCCCGGGGACGCTCGGCGTCATCACTGGACTCGTCGTCCGCGAGTCCCCTGCGCCCTCGGGCGGGCGCCCCCGAATCAGCAACAGCCCGACGACGACGGCTCCGCCTGCGCCCCGGCCGGCTCGGGCAGAGGTCGACGCGGAGGACTCATCCTCGCCCTCGTCACCCGCTTCCCGGTCACCGGCATCGGTTCGGGAACCGGAGCCGAGCCACCCTCATCATCCGCCCAGTCACGTGCACCGCCCCTGGTGACGAGAGGCGGTCGGCGCCTCCTGAGGAGCGGAGGTCGCGGCGGTGACCCGCCGACGCCTGCGGGCCCGACTGGGGTCGGGGGCCTGGAACAGCAGCGAGGCAGCCGGAAGACGAGGAGCCCTCGGGCTCCTCATGCGCGTCCACCTGCGCGGACCCGTCGTCGCGAGCCTCGGACACGTCGGGGCGTCCTCCTCGGTCCCCTCATCCTCGACCAGCGGCTCGCCCTCACCCTCTACAGGGTCTGCGTCGAGCACGGTGGTCGACGCAGGCTCAGACCTCTCCGACTCGGATCATCGGACCCACCGGCCTGAGCAAGGGCGGTGCGGGGCCCAGCGGCTGGAGCCGCCTCGAGCGGCGGAGGCCGCAACCACCTTTGCGGCGACGACGAGGCGGGGTCGGGAGCCGTATCCGAGTCGGTGTCCGAGGCGGGCCGAAGCCTCCGGACCGTCCTCGTCATCCCGGTCGGCGCCGAAGGCGGCGACACTGTCCGAAGACGCCGACCGAGCCGGGCTGTCTCGGCAGCGGGCGCCTGAGCTGGGCAGCGGCAGCGGCAGTGACCTGACGGCGACGACGCGGAGCCGGGGCACTCAGGGCGTCAGCACCGGCGTGGTCCTGCTCGTGCGATTCTGTTGATTCTGATGTGGTGCGACGGGCCATGGGGCTTGCACTTTCCGAGGCTGACGCCGTCGTCGTACCCTCGACGCATCAGCGCGGCTGTGCTCCCGAGCGGGAGCAGCGAGAAAGTCTGCGATCGCGCCCAGTAGGGCGCTTGCCTTGCCTGACGTCCACACAGACCGGGCTTTCGCAGCGGCGCAGCTCGGGCGGCGCAAGGTCCCTCGGACAGGGCTCGGTCGAAGGCGTGGCCCCAGGTACTGGTACGAAGCACCCGAAGCCGAATGGAAGTATCCCACATGCGGCGATAAGTGCCTGTGCGACCTGTCGTGACCCCAGGGTGGCCCATATCTCGTCTCCACCCAGATCTCAACTCACAGTCAGCATCTTCTCGGAATTCAGTCAGTATTTAGTCGAACTCCACGATTTACTTACGGGCCTTCGGTCCCACTCACAGGATCGCCTGCCCTTCGACGGTCACAGCCTCGAACCACCCCTTCGACAACTCCCTGAATCGTAGCCTTGACAAGAAGAAGAGGAGGCCTGCTACGGGCACCGCCATCACATTGAGACCCAGCTTGTTTCATGACATCACGTCATGGATGGCCCTACAATCCCCTATTGACCTGTAGGACGTTCTACAGAATCACCTTATCGATCTCATCGTCGTCTCCGAAAGGTGGCACGGATGGCCATCTTCCCTATGGCGCTGGACCTCTGGATCTGGCGCGCTGGCAGTTCGGTATCACCACCGTCTACCACTTCATCCTGGTTCCGCTGACCATCGGACTCTCGCCGCTGGTGGCTTCCTGCGGAGACGCTCTGGCGTCGGACCGGCAACAGCAGTGGCTGGTGGCCACCAAGTTCTTCGGCAAGATCCTGCTCATCAACTTCGCGCTGGGTGTGGCCACCGGTATCGTCCAGGAGTTCCAGTTCGGGATGAACTGGTCGGAGTACTCGAGGTTCGTGGGCAACATCTTCGGCGCCCTGCTCGCCTCGAGGCCCTGCTGGCCTCTTCATGGAGTCCGTCTTCCTGGGGCTGTGGATCTTCGGTTGGGACCGTCTTCCCCCAGGCTGCACAACCCTGCATGGGCCGTGCCGCCGGCACGAACTTCTCCGCCTTCTTCATCCTCACCGCCAACTCCTGGATGCAGCACCCGGTGGGCTCCGTCGTCAACCCCAAGACAGGCCGCGCCGAGCTCGACGGCGTGAGCGGCTTCTCGCTCCTGTCCAACGAGCTGGTGGGGCCACCGTCCTGCACGTCATCTCCTCGGCGCTGCTGTCGCCGGGCGCCGTCGTCATGGGGGTCTCGGTGTGGTGGATGGTCAAGGCCGCCCGCGCCGAGCAGGACTTCGAGGTCAGTGAGCTGTGGCGCCGCGTCACCCGCTTCGGCGCCATCACCATGGTGGCTGCAGGATCTGGTCACGGCCGGCACCGGCCACATGCAGGGCCAGCTGGTCGCCGAGTACCAGCTGGCCAAGATGGCCGCGGCCGAGGGCCTGTGCCACACTGAGGCCGGGGCCCTTCACCGTGGCCGCCTTCGGGGACTGCAAGGACGAGGACGGCATGGTCCGGTCTCATCTCGGTTCCCGGGTGTCTACTCCTTCATGGCCACCAACGACTTCAACGCCGAGATCACTGGCTCAAGGAGGCCGGCGACACCTACACCGAGCGGTACGGCAACACCGACGCCCGAGGCAACGCCGTGGACTACAGCCCCAACGTCATGGTCAACTTCTGGTCCTTCCGCCTTATGATCGGGCTGGGCATGGCCTCGATGGACTGGGCGTCTGGCCCTGTGGCTGACCCGCCCGGGCGGCTCATCTCCCACCCGCTCCTGGGCAAGACGGCCCTGGCCACCATGTGGCTGCCCTTCATCGCCTGCTCCTTCGGGTGGATCTTCCGCGAGATGGGGCGCCAGCCCTGGGTCATCGTGCCCAACCCGTCCGACCCGGTCTCCCAGGTCTACATGCTCACCGCCGACGGAGTCTCCTCCGTGGTCTCCTCGGCACGGTGCTGGCCTCAATGGTCATCTTCACCCCTGCTGTACGCCGCGCTCGGCGTGGTCTGGTTCGTGCTGCTGCGACGCTACATCCGTGAGGGCGTAGCACCCCGGTGCCGGACAAGATCTCCGACACCGGCAAGGCCCTCAGGATCCGACGACGGGATTCGGAGGACCTGACGCCCTGACGCCGAGGCCACCGGCTCATCCACGAGCACCCCCGGCCCCTGTCCTTCGCCTACTGAACCGAGGAAGCGTAGACACCCATGACACTGAGCATCCTCTGGTTCATCCTCATCGCCGTCCTGTGGATCGGCTACCCCACCCTGGAGGGTTTCGACTTCGGCGTCGGAATGCTTCTGAAGATCCTGGGGCGTGATGAGCGCGAGCGGCGCGCGACGCTGGCCACCATCGGCCCCCCACTGGGACGGCAACGAGGTGTGGCTGCTCACCGCCGGCGGGAGCGACCTTCGCCGCCTTCCCCGAGTGGTACCCACCCTGTTCTCCGGGGCCTACATCGTCCTGTTCGTCATCCCTGTTGTGCCTCATCGTGCGCTGTGCGCCATCGAGTGGCGCCCCCAAGGTCAATTGCCAGACCTGGCGTGACCGCTGGGACTGGGCACACGATCAGCGCCCTGGCTACCTCCATCCTGTGGGGCGTGGCCTTTGCGAACCTGGGTCCAGGCATGCACATCGAGGTCGTCCGATCTCCAACGGCGCTGCCGTCCCTGGCCGGCCAGGTTCCGGCGGATCGCTGGTTCC
>BNJU01005353.1_pt1 | contig 40576 bp, 54 predicted proteins | sample 8539281 | NCBI WGS metagenome assembly BNJU01 (sample SAMD00202456, study PRJDB9452) | human saliva metagenome | isolation source: human saliva | place: Japan
ACGGGAGGATGATCGTGCTGACCGCCGGAATGCCGGAACTGACGGGCCAGCTATTAACGGCATGTGGGACAGGCGCGGCTCATGTCCCGGTCTGCGCCTGCCGCCCCTGGGACGAGGTGACACTGCGCGGTCAGCCTGCGCCAGGTCGTGGAAAGCGTCGGCGAGACGCCCCCACCGTGGTGCGCCATCCCAGCGGGCACCCCTGCCCGAGCCTCTGGCGGCGGTAGTCGCCCGGGCTGGAGGACGCTGAGAAGAGCCCGTACGACGCGGGCGTAAGTCGAGGGGACGCCCGGCGGGTGAGGTTGGGAGAGGTCTCCTCACCGACGTCGTCGACGCTGCTCGAGAACTGCAAAACCGTTGACGCCCCGCAGCCCCTGCTGGTCGGCGTCGGAGCCATGGCGGCCCACGCCCATGAGGCCGGCCGGGCCCTGAGCAGAGAACCGAGCTGTCACCACGCACCACTGGGCTGGCTCCCGCCCTGGCCTCGCGTGGCAGCCGCCCAGGGCCGACGTCGTCATCGTGGTCGAGGACGGCTTGGTTGATGGCGGTATCGGGTCCCAGTCGCGCGATGCCGTTGAGGACTATCGGGCCGGTTGTTCCGATGCAGCCGCCCCACGGGTCTGTCGCACCGGCATTCTGCGGCAGTTCGTCGACACCGCCACCCGGGACCAGCCTCGAGGGCCTCGGTAGTGCGCCCCTTGAGATCGCGGAAGGCCTGGGCCGCGCCGACGGCGCGCTGCAGATGCCCTGCAGTCCGGGACCTGGGGCCGAACAGGCTCGACGGTGCTCGAGCCCCGGACCGCCCATCCGGTGGAGGATCAGATGAAGATTGGGACGCCTGTCCTGACCACCCAGCAGTCCCGGAATCTGGGGAGCGTGCCTGGACTCGCTGGATGTTGTCGAGGAGAGCGACTTTATATCAGATGGCGAACACTTTTCGGAATAGCAGATAGCTGACTTATGTCCCAGATTGATCGATGTTGATTGGCCTGTGAGTCATCTAACCGACCTTCTGGGACCAGTGGCCCACAAGCCATCCTCGAGTTCTAGTCTGAGATCGACGGCGCGCCGATGTGCCGCCTCGCCCTCACAAGGGCGATCAGCAACCGGGTGGCTCTCCGGTCACCCACATGAGGAGGGCACGGATGACCACCGAGGTCACAACATCTGCCACCACGGCGAGCGGCAATGACGCCTGGGAGGGCTTGTCACCGGACCGTGGATCGAGGACATTGACGTCCGCGACTTCATCCAGCGCAACTACACCCCCTACGACGGTGACGCCTCGTTCCCTTGCCGGCGCCACGGACAAGACCCTGCGCCTGTGGGACACCCTGGAGAAGAACTACCCTCCGAGGAGCGCAAGGTCCGCATCCTCGACGTCGACACCCACACTCCCCGCCGACATCGACGCAGTTCCCCGGCCGGCTACATCAGCGAGGATGACGACGTCAGTCGTTGGCCTGCAGACGGACTCCCCACTGCGCCGCTGCCATGATGCCCAACGGCGGCTGGCGCATGGTGGAGACCGCCATCAAGGAGGCAGGGCAAGGAGGTCGACCCCGAGGTCAAGAAGATCTTCACCCGCTACCGCAAGACCCACAACGACGCGGTCTTCGACATCTACACCCGCGCATCCGTGCGGCGCGCTCGAGCCACATCATCACCGGCCTGCCCGATGCCTACGGCCGTGGCCGCATCATCGGCGACTACCGCCGTGTGGCGCTCTACGGCGTCGACTTCCTCATCGAGCAGAAGCAGAAGGCCAGGACGCCGTGGCCGACGAGCCCTTCTCCGAGCACTGGGCCCGCTACCGCGAGGAGCACTCCGAGCAGATCAAGGCGCTCAAGAAGCTCAAGTCATGGCCGCCTCTACGGCTACGACATCTCCGGCCCGGCCAAGAACGCCCACGAGGCGGTCCAGTGGACCTACTGCCTACCTGGCCTCCGTGAAGTCCCAGGACGGTGCCGCCATGAGCATCGGCCGCCCTGTCCGGCTTCCTGGACATCTACTCGAGCGGACCTGCGCAACGGGTCATCGACGAGTCCCGCGCCCAGGAGCTCATCGACAACATCGTCATCGAAAGCTGCGCATCACGCGCTTCCTGCGCACCATCGACTACGACCAGATCTTCTCCGGCTGACCCTACTGGGCCACCTGGTCGGACGCCGGCTTTCGGTGAGGACGGTCGCCCTGGTCACCAAGACCTCCTTCCGCCTGCTGCAGACCCCTGCGCAACCTCGGGCCGGCCCCGGAGCCGAACATCACGATCTTCTGGGACGAGAACCTGCCGCAGGGCTACAAGGACTTCTGCGCCCTCATCTCGATCACGACCTCGTCCATCCAGTACGAGGCCGATGAGCAGATCCGTGAGCACTGGGGCGACGACGCCGCGATCGCCTGCTGCGTGTCCCCGATGCGCGTGGGCAAGCAGATGCAGTTCTTCGGCGCCCGCGTCAACTCCGCCAAGGCCCTGCTCTACGCCATCAACGGCGGCCGCGACGAGATGACCGGCAAGCAGGTCGTCACCGGTCTGCCCGGCATCGAGGGCGACGGTCCCCTCGACTTCGATGAGGTCTGGGACAAGTACGAGAAGATGCTCGACTGCGGTGGCCACCTACGTCGAGGCCCTCAACATCATCCACTACTGCCACGACCGCTACGCCTACGAGTCCATCGAGATGGCGCTGCACGACTCCGACATCGTGCGCACCATGGGTTGCGGCATCGCCGGCCTGTCGATCGTGGCCGACTCCCTGGCGGCCATCAAGTACGCCAAGGTCACCCCGGTTCGCGACGAGACCGGCCTGGTGGTCGACTACGTCACCGAGGGCGACTTCCCGATCTACGGCAACGACGACGACCGCGCCGACGACATCGCCGCCACCGTGGTCCACACGATCATGCCGAAGATCAAGGCCCAGCCCTTCTGCCGACGCTATCCCGACGCAGTCGGTGCTGACGATCACCTCCAACGTGGTCTACGGCAAGGCAACCGGCTCCTTCCCCTCGGGGCACCAGAAGGGCACTCCCTTCTCGCCCGGAGCCAACCCGGAGAACGGGATGGACACCCACGGCATGGTCGCCTCGATGCTCAGCGTCGGCAAGCCTCGACTACAACGACGCCCTCGACGGCATCCTCGCTGACCAACACGATCACCCTGCAGGGACTGGGCCGCACTCGATCGAGCGCGTCGCCAACCTCGTGGGCATCCTCGACGCCGGCTTCGTCCCCGACGACTGCGCGAGATCTGATCGAGCTGCCGCCCGGCTGATCGCACCGCAGCAATTCTCTCGCCACCGATCACATCACTCGCAGAAAAGGCCACCACGGCCACGCACGAAGAGCGCCTCGCCTCCATGAAGGCACAGCGTCAGGACAACGGCGGCGCCAAGGGCCTGTACCACGCCAACATCAACGTCCTGGACCGCAACACCCTCGAGGACGCGATGGAGCACCTGGAGAACTACCTGAACTCACGGTTCGCGTCTCCGGCTACGCCGTCAACTTCTGTCGTGCTGGACTCGCGAGCAGCAGCTTGACGTCTCTTCACCGCACCTTCCACCCCAGGCCTGAGCCCTCGAGCACGGCGAGCGGTCAGCGACGCAGAGCCACGACGACCGTGCGCGACGGCGGTCAGGACCAGGACTTCTGGCTCTGGCCGCTTTCGCGCGGTGCGGTATCGGCGGGCTCGAGGAGCTGACGGATCTTCAACGCCTCGGAGCGCCTGGCCCGGATGCGCAATGGCGACCTGGCTCGATCCACCCTGGGAGCTCGTGACCGCGGTGGACGGTCCCGGCACCCGACGACGGTCTTCCTCACGGATGCTCTGCGGTGCCTGTACCGCCATAATCCCTGACACCTTCCTCAGGAAGGACGGGAACCGTGGAGGCGTGGGAGCTTCCGCCGCATGCGCCGCTACCGGGGGTGTTCCGCGCGTCCAAGGGCGGGATCACGTTGCCGGCGGCGGTGAGGTCCTCATGCAGCCGGCCTCGCGGCGTGGCCTCGCCGGTCACAAGAAGATGGGCATCTCACACCTGCATCGACACCTCAGGGTTCCTGGGCGCCAAATGCCAGCGATGAGATGCCTGACGACATCGACCTGGTCCTGCTCGACGTCAAGAGCGGTGACGAGGAGACCTACAAGAAGGTGACGGGTGCCTCCCGGCGCTCTCGACCATCACTCTCGGGTGACCGTCTGGCGGCCAAGGGACTCGAGATCTGGGCCCGGTTCGTGCTGGTCCCCGGACCCGACGGACGACCCTGAGAACGTCCAACAATGTGGCCCGGATCATCGAGCGCTGGGGCCTCGCCAGCCGTGTCGAGGTGCTGCCCTTCCACCAGATGGGTACCGACAAGTGGGACGCGCGCTGGGACTGAGGCTATCAGCTGCGGGACACCAGGCTCTGGAGCCGGAGCCTGGTGGAGTCCACTCGCGCGATCTTCCGTTCACGGCTCGAGGTCCACTGAGGCTCGCGCAGGCGTGGCTCGAGTTCCTGATGCTCCTGGCGATGATTTGTCGTGCGCTTCGTCCACCGTCACCGTGAGCGGCGCACCGCGCAGGCGCCATGCGGCTCATCAGCGCAGTTGCCGCCGCGAGGGCGTGGGCCTGTCGATCTCGCCACGGCCTGGCTCCCATGGCGGCCAGGCGTCACTCGACTCCCCTGAGCGCGCTGATTTCGCCGCCATGTCCCGGCCTCGATCTCCTCGCCGTGTCCCAGCTGCCGGCGACGTGGCATCCTGGGCCAGGAGGAGCTCCTGGGGCACGCGATTTCCTCGGCGCGCCGCCTGACGGCGCCGCGTGCCGTCGGGTTGAGCTGGTCGGCGGCCGCGGTCAGCGCGGTGGCGCTGCCAGCGCAAGTGAGGGAGCCTCGCCGGGCGCGGCGGGCGCGGCGAAGCCTGTCGTCGGCAGCTCCAGGCGCGCTCGATGGCTCTGCCACCAGCGCTCCTGGTCTCCGGCGGGCCTGGCGGGAGTGAGAATCTTGAGGGCAAGCCCATCTGCGCCGTGACCGGGCTGGCGACGGCGGCGGCAGCCGCGCGCCCAGACAGACCCTGACGCGTCCGGTCGAGCTCGGCGGTAACAGCTCTTCGCGTGAGGTCCACAGCTCACGCAGGATCGCGAGGGACCGGGGAGGCGACAAGTGCTTCCGGCACGCGGTGCCTTACGCCGCGGGTCGATCTTGCGGGGCTTGGCTGGCCTGTCCGTATGTGCCTGAACTCCTGAGTCGCCCACTGGCCCACTGGCCGCCTCGAGCCCAACGGCCAGGGCGCAGGCCTGATGAGGAGCCCGACGTCGAGGCTGGCGGTGATGAGCCAGGAGGTGGGCAGGGCCTGCGGACCAGTTCGCCGCCGCGTGGTCCCTTGGCCAGGCGAAGGCCCAGGGTCTCCTCGATGATCGCGCCGAGCCCGACGCTGACGGCCCAGGAGGCGGCGCGGCCAGCTCGGTGTCGAACAGGGACGCGTGGCTTGGGACCGAGGCGTCAGGCAGGAGTCTGGTCGTGGCGGCGTGAAGAACGGCCCAGGACCATCGAGGGCGGTGGCCAGGTCGGCCGAAGCGAGCCGCAGGATGGGGTCGATGAGAAGGGTGCCGATAATTTCACGTCTGAGCCGATTTGAGATAGGCGTCCTGTCCGCTGCAGTGAAGCCGGAGTGCACGCTCGGCGTCGAGGTGGCCACAGGTTCTGTCCAGCGGCCAGGTTCCCGCGGCCCGGCAATAGCCGGGCGGGAGCATTGATGACTTCCGGCAGGGCCGTCCTGGGACGCGTAGTCGACGACGTCGTGCGGGCTGATGGGGGTGATCTGTTGTGCCGGGGACGGCTGGTAAAAGGCCGAGGACGGGCTGCGTGAGGCGCCGGTTGCGCGGTGGTCTAAGGACTTGGCAGAGGGTAAGGGTGGACTGCTGCAGGTTCGTTGGCCGGAGGCGTCTCAGGAGGCTTCGTGCCAGGCAGTGAGGGTGCGCCGAGGTGAGCGGTGGTGGCGACCAGAGGCCCGGATTCAGCGGGCGCAGAGTCGGTGAGGGTCAGCCTGAAGGTCTCGGACAGACCATGACGGTTCCCGCGAGCGCTCGGTAGCCGGCGCGCGAGTCGTTAAGAGGTTGTCGTGGTGAGCCAGCCCAGGCAGCGACTCAGCACGGGTCCATGCCGACCTCTTCGTCGATACGGCGCGCCCACCACGATGTGAAGTCTCTGTCCCAGCGTCCTGGCCGTTAATGGAGGACGACGAAGCGTCCGTGGCGATGGCGTGGCGCCCATGGTCTGGATGGTCTCGGCGCTCAGTGCGGCGGGAGTAGGGGCCAGTTTGGGGGCGGGAACCTCCTGAGGAGTCTCAGGGGCGTGGGCGTGCAATCACTGGTGGGGACAGGAGCGCCTCCTCGACTCGTTCGGGGATGGCACCTGCGCTCATTCCTGGCGCGGCCGACCATTGGCACAGTCACGGATGACACGCCAGCGAGCTACCGCGGTGGCACACGATATCGCCACGCCGCGCGGGGATCAGCATTGTGTCAACGACGCACCCGCCCTTTCTGAGCCGATGAGTCGTGGTTGTCTCGGTGATGCGGCATGTCTGTGCAGCCCGCCAGACGAGCGTCCCTGGCGGTCCGGGTCAGCGCCTGGCGATGAGTGTCCGACGGAGACAGGGACGGAGCGGCGGCATCAAATGGGTCCCAGACAGGCGTCTACCGTGGTCAGGCGGGTGGTGGACGATTCCCTGACCGGAGAGGTTACGCCACGACGATGTCAGCGGTAGGTCACCATGAGCACGCTTTCATCGATCTCGTCGACCCTGCGGCCAGGCGTGTGCGCGTGGGACCAATCCAGGCCGCGGCGCAGGGCGGTCAGCGCCCGGTACCAGGCCAGCATGCGAAGCAGTGCTCGGCCTCGTCCAGCTCGGACCAGCGCGTGCGCGAGGCCCCAACGCTGCGGCGGCCTGGGGTCGGATCCGTCGGCGTCCCAGCCGAATCCGGCGAACTTCCCTGACACTGCCTCGACGCTACGGGCCAGGTCAGTTCCTCCTCGTGTGTCGGTGAAGAACTGGAAGGTGCGTGTTCTTACCCTCGCCCATGAAGAGCATCGGTGTGTAGGGCGACATGGAGCACTAGGGCGGCGGTGGCTGCCAGGGCGGCGCTCGTCGAGAATAGCCGAGGGACGTAACCCGACGGCGCGGTTGCTCATCACCTGGTCGGTTTGGTCGGAGCCGAAGACCACGAAGCGGCGGGGGTCGGTGTCCTCGGCACGGGTGCCCGCAGTTCGGCTCCCCGGAAGGTGCGGACCAGGTGCCGTTGCGGAGGAAGGCCCGACCAGCAGGCTCCTTGGCCCAGGCGCCGACCGGCATGAAGTCGCCGTAGTAGCCCCGATCCTCCCCGGTGAGTCGGGCGTGCGGTGGGCGTGGTGGACGTCGTCGGGCCCACTGGGCGTGTCATGCCCAGGTCAGCTCCTGGCCGGCGGCTCACTCACTGTGTGTGCATGACCGACGTCGTTGAGGTTTGCGGCCTCGGCCACCCAGGCCCAGAGAGGGCGTCCGGAGCTCGACGGACAGGGCGGCCACGGCGTCCGGAGAGCTCGGCCAGAACGCGCCCTGAGGCGTGCGGCGGCAGCTGCGGCGTCGTCCTGGATCTCGTGTGGATGGCGTCCAGGCGCAGGCGTCGATGTGGAAGTCCCGCATCCAGCGCAGGGCGGAGTCGATGATGAAGGCGCGCACCTGCCGACCGCCGCATGGTCGTAGTTGACGGCCCCGCCCCCAGGGAGCAGTGGGTGGGCGAGCGCAGTGACTGAAGACGCTGGAGGTGAAGCGCCCGGACGGACCCGCAGGTGGCTGTGGAGACGTACGCCGAGGCACACGCCGATGCCGGGCGTCGTGGCGGCGCTCGACGAAGCGGGCCAGGGCGTCGCCGCTGCAGGCGTGGATCGGCCCTCCACAGTCCCACCCTGTCGTAGCCCCCAGCCGGCCTTGCCGTGGGCAGGCCGCCAGCGGCATGAGCTCGACGACGTCGACGCCCAGATCGACCAGGTGTCCCAGGCGTGAGGCGGCGGCGACCGCAGGGTGCCCTCGAAAGAAGGGTGCCCACGTGGAGTCGTAGACGACCGAGCCGCGTAGGTCCTTGCTCCGCCCACTCTGGTCGGTCCACCGCCAGGTGTCCGTCCACGGTGAGGGGCCGTGACGCCGTCGGCTGCAGGCGCTGCAGGGTCGGGCGATTGGCGAGCTGTCGACGCGGAAGGCGTAGTCGCAGCCTGGCCCAGGTCGAGCGCGAGTGGCCCAACAACCGCCCGGGGAGCCTGGGGACTGCTGACCAGACGGTCCTGCTCGCGGCGCAGCTCGGATGCGGTTCAAGCGCGGGGGCCTACACGGCACCCGCGGTCCCACGGGAAGGGGGCGCGGGGGAGGTCCAGGTCTGGGGTTTGGGACCATGGGGTGACTCTCAGTGGGCTGACGATCGACGAAAGCCAGCCGGGGAGTTCCCTGGGAGAGGCGACCTTGGCCATAATGACGGAGCGTCCCCGACCATGCCGCCAGCTGGCGCCTCCATTGTCCCGCTGCGCAGAACGTCCCCAGGTCCCGTCGGCAGGATGATGTTCTCTCGCGCCACCCTCCCAGCTGCTCGAGCTGCTTGGACAGGCGCTCGACGATGACGACGATATCAGGGACCGTCGAGCAGACGGTAGCGAAGGCGAAGGATGGTCACCGGAATCGTCCGGTGACTGACTGGGGTCCGATGAAGGCAGCTGGTCTTGAGGCGCGTAAAGCGCTGGTGACTTATAGGTCAGAAGAGCTGTCCTCAATGAGGCTGCGCAAGGCGCCGAGCCGAGACGCGCCAGGGTGCTGATGAGGCCGTTGGGCCTGGCGTACGACCGCGCGGCGGCTGTCGGGGGTCCACCAGGAGGTGCGGGTGGTCTCGCTGCCCTGGTAGATGTCAGCGACCCCCATCCAGGCTGAAGAAAGCGCCTTGTTGGCCAGGATGGCGGTGCGCATGGCCTTGGCCGTCAGGTCGCGAAGGCTCGATCTCACGGGTGACCCTCCTCATGGGTGAGCAGGGTGGTGGCGTAGTCGGTCGTGGTCTGCTCTACGGGGCAAGGGGCCGGGGGCGGTCCAGGTGGTCCAACCAGATCTTCTGCCCGAGAGTCTTTGATGAGACAGGGCGCTCAGGCGCCCGGGGGGTCGGTCGTCACCGTCGGGCGCCCAGGTGGCCACCCCACAGGTCTGCCAACAGGTTCTCACTGCGTCCGTCAGGTCCAGAGGATGTTCCTGGGCGGTCATGGCACGTAGACGGTGTGGACGAGGTCGCTCCACTCGTCGGCGTGGTAGGAGGTCAGCATTGTCCAGGCGCGCACGTCCTCAATACCAAGCGCTTTGGTGTCGTGTGGGTGGTGGAGGTGACCATTGTGTCAGCCAGGATGTTCTGGATCTGGTCATCCACGCGCGGGCCCTGGTCGGCACCAGCGCCGAAGCCCGCCGGGTTGCCGCCGACCTCGGCGAGGCCGTCAGGATGGGTCCAGCGGTAGCTGCCGTGTCCTCCACGCCTGGCGGTGAGACGGCCCTGCACACCTGGGCGGGAAGCGGATGACTGCCTCGGCAAGTACCTGGGACCTGACAGCCCTCGGATCCGACCGGCCTGCCCAGGAGGATGGTGACCACGAGGTCGAGGGTCTTGCCTGATCCGGTTCGAGACGCTGACGGGCGCTCAAGTCGTCGTGCAGACAGGCGGCTGTCTCAGGGTTGGTGGTGCCTGGGACGAATGGCATCTGGTACTGGTCCGCGCCATGAGGCAGCCTGACGGATGCAGGCCTGCAGATCACGCAGGGTGGTCGCGCAGGCGAACGTCCTGCGAGGTCAGGGAGTCCAGGACCCGGCCAGCGGAACACCTCTGAGCGCCAGCGGAACCGGCGATGACTCTACGTTTGGCCTCGACGATGCGGTCGTGGTCCACTGGGGCGTCCCTGGTGAGCTCCTTGCATGAGTGCCCCAGCCAGCGGCACTGGCAGGATCCACCTGGAGCTGGTCGATCCAGGCGGCGTCAGCCGGTGTCCCGGCCACCGGCCACGAGGCGGCAGGGACTCGTCAGGAGTTGCGGGATCTTCTCCGCCGCGGATCCACGATCTCCGCCAGTGGCCTCGCCAGTTGCGGTAGCGCCGCCGGGGCCGGCCAGGCCGTCGGGGTGGGGTCGACGCGCAGCGCACTCATTACCCGGTACCTATCAGCTCCAGGATGAGGCCGGCCGCTGGCGAAGACACCGGAAGTTCTGACCCGATCGCGGCCAGGCGTCAATGCCGAAGAACCGCTTCAGTAGTTGGATCCTCGTCGCTGACCTTCCAGTAGGTCAGACGGTAGTGCTGGCGCCTGACGAGCAATGTATCGGCAGGCCCCGGTGCCCCTGGGCGACGGGGAAGGCGTGGTCGTAGTAGCAGCACCCACTGCTCGCTCCAGGCCTTCCTCCTGGCTGGGCACTCACCACTCTGCTCCAGGGTGAGCCTCGTCGGCCAGACGGCACCACGTGCTTGCCCAGGATCGGAAAGGAGAATGGGCTCGCCCAGAGAGAGGCCGAACCAGGCGGCATAGGGGAGTCCAGTCCTTCGCGCACTGACCACAGGTACAGCTAACAATGAAACCGCCATGGTTGGGAACGATGTCCACCACGATGCCCATCCTGTGGGCTGCGGCTTCAGGCTAGGGATCAGTTGGTCGCGCCCACCCATGACGCAGTGGAGATACGGCGGTGATCGACGACGTCGCAGCCAGGGTGGAGCCCTGCAGCTGCCAGCACCGGGGAGAGGTAGAGGTCGGTGACCCCGAGGTCGGCTGTGTAGGGGACCAGCGCCTTGGCATCGGCGAAGGTGGGAGGTCCGCTCCAGCCGGAGGCGGAGGGTGGCCCGGCGTGTGCTGCTCAGGGCCGGCACACGCCCGGACCCAGGGGCGTAGGGCGGGAGTCCCGTCGAGTCCACGGACGGATGAATCCACTGCCGCGTCCACTGCGTCGGTCATGACTTGAGCTCGTCTGGCGTGTCGGACGGTGGCCGTGTTCGACGCGCTGGCTGCGTCAGCGTCTGCTCCTAGCTGGTTTTCTGTTCCGTCGTGGCGGCCGAGTCGGGGCGTCCATGAGGAAAGAGCATGGAGCGGCCTCAACCATTGACGGTCCCGTCCCGCGGCGAGAAACTGGTTTGAGTCCCCGTCCACGGCAGGCGCCGTGTTCAGGGGTAACCTTCCAGGTGGGGAGTAGCCCCTCGCCCGGAGAGCGGGTGGGCGTCCCCTGCCGGAGGCGCGATGAGCACGAGGGGAGTTGTCCGATGATCCTGGCCTCGCTCATCGAAGTTCGGCGATATTCCTCCCCGCCGAGGAAGACCACCGCGGCGCGGGCGTACCAGGTGGTCCAGTCCTGATCGGTCATCGACCACCGGCCGGGAGTGAGCCACTGGATCCGCCGAGCTCGTTTTCCGCCGCCGTGGCCGGCGCCCCGGTGAAGAAATCTGACGGCGTGCAGCACCGTGGTCCTGACGCAGCCACATAATGGTTCGAGTAACCCAGCAGGTCGTTGTCCTGCTCATCGAGGTCCCAGTCGATCCAGGAGATCCTCGCTGTCCTGACAGTAGGCGTTGCTGTTGCCTCCTGGGTCCTGCCTACCGTCCCCGTGGCAGACCGCGGGGACGCCCTCGACTGGAACAGTGGAGCAGGCTGTGGAAGTTGCGGGTCCAGGCGATGAGTAGCCTGGTGATCGTCGGGTCGTCGGTGGGCCCCTGCGCCGCAGTTCCAGGAGCGGTTGTTGTTGCCGCCGTCATGCTGCCCTCGAGGTTGGCCTCGCTGTGCTCTCGTTGTAGAGACCAGGTCGCATCGTGAAGCCGTCGGGCGGTGACGAAGTTGATGCTGGCCACTGGGGTGCGCCCTCTGGGCGTGCTGATAGAGGTCGGAGGAAACCGGTGATGCGAGAGGCGAACTCGCCCAGCGTGAGGGCTCTCTGCGCCAGAAGTCGCGCAGGTGTCGCGGCATTTCTGTTCCACTGCTCCTTACAGGGCTGGGAACCTGCCTTGACAAAGAAATCGCTGTCGCCTCACGTCCCAGGGGGTTTTGCGGCGAGCTTGACCTGGAGAGCACTCGGGTCCGGGTGAATGATGTCGAAGAAGGTACTGAGCTTGTCGACCTCGTGGAAACTGGCGCTTGTGTGAGCTGTGGTCGAGTGAACCTGGGTCCACGTAATCTCAGTGGACCCAGTAATGCAGTGAGTCCATGATGAGCCGGAAGCACGGCTGGTGAGCGGCTGCCGAGCAACGAGTTGCTGGTGCCGGTGGTGTCGGCGGTGGGTTTAAGGAGCCGTCGACGAGCCAGGTAGGAGCTGTTGTCGATGCCGCGAAGGACAGGGTGGGCCTAGTGGTTGCCCCTCGGCTGTGTGGTTGTAGACCACGTCCAGATGACCTTCCTGATGCCCGCCTCGTAGCGCCTTTGACCACCGACTTGATCTCCTGACCTGCTACCGGACCCGTAGGCCGCGTAGGCAGCAGTGGGCGAAGAACCCGGATCGTGCTTGTAGCCCAGGTTCGCCCCTTCTCCTGCAGGTGGGGGTGGCCACACGAACTGGTGGACCAGGCTGAGTCGATGCAGGGTGACGCCCAGGTTCTTCAGGAGTCGATGACGGCCGGCTGGGCCAGGCCGGCATAGAGGCCCTGCAGGTTCCTTTGGGAACCAGGGTGTAGCTGGGTCATGCCTTGACATGGGCCCTGTAGATGATCGTCTCAGTACTCGTGACCGGGGGCATGTCATGGCCCCAGCTCGAAGTAGGGGTGATGACCACTGAGCGCATGGCGGTCCTGCTGAACCTTCCTCGTTGCGCACTCCGCTGTTGAAGGAGAGCATATGTCTGGACGGGTCACCTCACCGGAGATCGGCTCATGTAGGGGTCCAGCAGCAGCTGATCGGGTCGCAGCGTGACCGGAGGGCTCAGCGCCACGCGGTACCGTACTCTGTCCCAGGAGACCCTCGAGGTAGGCGTGCCAGACATCGCTGTCGACCTTGAAAGGCCACCCGTCTTCGTGACCCTTCGTCGTCGAACAGGCACAGACTGGAGTTTTGTCGCGGCCGGGAGGAGTAGAGGGCGTGAAGTTCGTTCCTGAGCTGTCGCAGGTCGCCCCGAGCGTAGGGGTGACTGGGCCAGATCTGGCGCGGCCTGAGGTTCCTGAGCGGCCTGAGGCTTCGGTGTCGTCGGCGGTCATATATCAACCCCGGCCACGACTGCGGTGTGGGCGCAGGAGTGGAGGAGACATACGCCGTCGATCCCATCCGCCTGAGCCCCGCCATATCTCCTATGGTCGTCAGGAGGAGCTCGCCGTGAGACACCCGCGAAGGGAACGGGGTCGGCCGGTTTTTGTCGGGGATACTCTGTTAATCTTTCTTCGCACCCCACAAGGGTGTCACGCGGATGTGGCCTGCCAGGCATCACCTTGCTGCTGTGAGGGTCGTGGGTTCGAGTCCCGTCATCCGCTGGGCGGATTGGCGCAGCGGGAAAGCGCGCTCTGATAATGGAAGAGGTCACCGTCGATCCACGCCCACCAGATTGAGAATCAGCAGACGAGTCCGGAGTCACGATGCTCGGGACTCTTTCTGCTGCGTAGCCTGGGTTTACGCGGGCGGTTGTCGCTGTCGCGCCCTGGCGGTGTGTGTCACCGCGAGACCGGCGGCCCCGTCGACGTACACCGTGGAAACTCGCTCTCCGGAATCCCGCAGTGACGCCCCTGGCTGCGGCGCAGTGCTCCGACGTCGCGCGTTCGGATCGTGACGTCTCGTCGAGGCGACGGCAGTGCGCTGGCGTGCTCTACCCATCCGAGGAGCTGGTCCTCGCGGCGCAGAAACGGATGGTTATGACGGCACGCTTCAGGCATCTGCCGCGTGGTCCTCGGTGGTGACACTCGGTGCCGCAGCCCTGGCGCGCGACACTCTCACGAGGTCAACTGGCGCTGCGACGATCGCGGGCCGCGACCCGATCGTGGCGATCAGCGAGTCGGTATTCGCATCACCGTCGTCCACCAGGAGGCCGGTAGCGCCGGAGCGGACGATCGCGCTGCCGCTGCGTCTGCACCAGGGGCGCGACTGCGCGCGGTCCCTGCGGGCCACCACCGACGCCGCAGCGGGCCATGATCTCCGCCTCACCGCAGTGAGCCTGAGCCCACCTGGTACGCCAGTTCCTCCGGACATCGACGTGCTCGACGTCAGCGAGCATAGGCCTCCTTCTCCCGGCTGTGCGCTGAGGTGGGGAGTGCGTTTGCTGGGAGGTCGTCGTCGACCATGGTGATCCTGACCGCGAGCCACCCTACCTCCGCTCTCCGAGCCTCGGCCTCCGCAGTTCCTGGCCGCGCTGGCGCGCCATCGGCGCCGACACGATCAGCATCTCCTTCCCGGCAAGCGCAAGATCTGGTTCATCGACGACGCCGCCGGAGCTGGCTGGCATGTGGCGGAGCCCGAAGACGACGGTACCGCCTCGACCTTCTGTAACCAGGAGTGCACATTCCCGGTGACGACAACGCCATGCGCGCTCGCGACGGGCCTGCATGGACTCGCACTGGCGAGCTGCGCCTCATCGGTCGGCGCGAGTCTCCTGCGGACCATCGCGATCTCGGCGACTGGCACACGGTCGTGCCATGATCACTTCGAGGCCTTCTCGACCGTGGACGCCATCGAGCTGTCTGCTGCAGCCACGCCGCGTACCGTGGATCCGCCAACCTCGACCGCAAGGTGACCGCGACGGCGAGTAGCTGCCCTTTCTGAGGTCAACCTCGTATCGGCCGCAACCTTCTACTCTCCGACTTTGCCGCCGCCGGCGCCAACCCGCGGCTGCCGTCTGCAAGGACCCCGGTCCCGACCAGCGCTGACGCCTGTCGAGGCCACCTGGCAGGTCCCTTCTACCCTGGTTCCTGACGGCGTCATCGCACGCCACGTGTCCGATGCGAGGCGCTGCGCCGCAAGCGCCTGGCGAGCGTGGGCGGTGCATCGACCGTGCTGCGCGACCGGCCGAGCGACGCCTCTGCATGGCGCGTACACGATCGAGCCTCCAGCGCGCTCAACCACTACCGTCACGTTCGCCCGCAACCATCCGCGCAGGCAATGAGTCGACAGGTCCCGCTGAATGCCCGGAGAACGAGAACATGCCCAGCAGCACCAATTCGCCCTTGACGCCGTTACGATCGACGCCGCCGACCCGATACCGCCGCACAGAGACCCCTGAGACGCTCACGACTCAACTGAATGACGAGCAACAGCGACTATGAGCCTGAGGCAGCCTGAGCAGAAGGTCGACACGACTCGCCAAGACAAAGCTAAGACCGAGACAAACCCAAGGCGCGGCCCCCACGCACCCTGGAGCCGGCAGGCATTCCACGGACCGCTCCTGAGACCCTGCGCAGGGTCGACGGGCGCGAGATGCGTCACGTGGGCATGCAGCCTCCTTCCCCGGCACGAGGCACTGCGGCCTGGAGTGCCTTCTGAGGAGGCCCTGGGGCGTCGTATGCGCTTATGAGGACGAGGGCAAGCTCAGGCCGCCACGCGCAGTACCGCTGCGAGATGGAGGCAGACCGGCGGGCTACAGACGCATCGGTCCGGTTCTGGCTTTGGGTGACAGTCGCCTGAGCGTGAGGCGCTGCTGCCGGTTGCCAGCGCGCGCAGTGGCTGGCGAGCGCGACCGTCCCGGTGCGCTCATCTGCGGCTGCCGCCAGCCACGGCGGACACCGACCTGCGAGGAGCCATGTCCACCACCTACGACCGTACCTACGCCACCGACCGTGCCCAAGACGCCTGAGAAGATGGCGGCGGTGCATGCCCGCGACGGGCGCCAGCGTCTCGGGAAACGCGTTGCGTTGCGTACGGGAGGTCATGGCCACCCATCAGCGACGGTGACCGGTCTCGAGCCGCCGTGAGGAGTTCGGACAAGGCCCATGGGTGGTACTGCGTGAGACTGCGTATGAGCGCGACGGCTTCAAGCCCCACGACGCGAGGTCTCACTGGACCATGCTGACGGGTCATACCCGAGAAGAACGTGCCCGCCTGCCTCGTCCCGAGTGCAAGGATGGCGTCCCCACGCCCGACCTCATCCCCACCTCCGGCAAGCGACCCGTGGCGTACTACGGTGCCTTCCAATCGACGAGTCCTGCACCTTCCGTGGAGCCGAGGCCCTGGACTGCGCTGCGCGCACCCTCGCCCAGCGAGGGCCACCGCGGCCTGGACCGCGTGCGCCGGCTCCACCTGCAGTCCTGCCTGGCTCGTGCACGGTGGTCAGCACAAGAAGCGCTACGCCCAGCACGTCACTCGAGGTCGATGGCGCCTGGGGACGTCCCGGTCTCCTGCCATCTCACTCCGGATGGCCACCGCCGCGCCGCCTGCGTGACGCATCAGCGCGCGCGGCGTGCCCACGAGCACTGAGTCCGCGCGCCCATCGACGGGGGACTCCGCGGCTGTAAATCCTGCACGAGCACAGCGTCCGCTACACGCACGCAAGAGATTATTGCGCGCAGCGACAAGCCCACGATCGATATCACCTCGACGGCGCACCGCGCACCACTCGAGAGCGGGCACTCACGTGCAACGTTTCCTTCCTCGTCGTGACGCCCGCTCAAGGAAGGACGGCGTCGTCAGTGATGCGGCGTCATCGGCGTAGCCCTGGGACCTGGATCCGCCAGGGTCCTGGCGCAGGCTGCCGTCGAGCCCATCACCCCGTCCAGTCGAGGGTCGGTTTTGAAGACTTCGCGCACACAGGCGCCACCCACGTCATGGCGGCAGGCCGTCTCAGGAGATGTTCCTGTCGATCTCGGCATCACGGCCTTCATCATCAGCTGACGGCTTACTACCATGACTGCGCGCCATCGCGACGCCGCCACTCGAGAGGGCGCTGCGCGAGATCGAGTAGCGTGCTGCGGATCGATGCAGGAGGAGGGCAGCGCCTGTGCGCGACATCACCGAGGCCGAGCGCGGAGGAGCCGCGTGACCAGGCCTCACAAGCTCTCGAGCTCATCACGACCATGTGCGCGCAGAGGGCCTTGGTGAGGTCGGTGCCGCTCACTTCACGTACGACAACGTCCGGCGCGACGGGAGCGTCGCCCGGACGGACCTGGTGCCGGCGCCACCCGCCCTCGACCCGCTACTCATCGGACAGGGCCTCGCGCTGACCAAGTCCTCATCGACTACGAAGTGCGAATCCAGTCCGGCTGACCTCCAGCGCATCTACGGAACCGCCTGGGCCAGAGGATGGTGACCTCGCTGGGCCCACTCAGACCGTTCCGCCGAGGCCGCCGCGCGCGACCACCGCAAGCTCTCGGCGCCGAGCCTCGACCTTTACTCCTTCCGCGAGGAGATCGGCCCTGGCCCCCGTAGTCTTCCACATCCCGCGCGCGGCATGCTGCGCCACCAGATCGAGCAGCACGTCGTCGACCGCCACCAGACTCACGGCTCGACTTCCGGTCCCACACACCCGAGACCGCGCAGGCTCTTTCACACCGGGCCATACCGGCCCTATTACGCCGATCACCTGCTGTCCCCGCCCATGCTCGCCGACGAGGATGCGACGCTGAGGGCGCCACTGCACCAAGCGCCGGCCAGGAGTACTCACCAAGGCCAGGAACCGGCCCGATGCACAACCTCTCATCTTCTCCGCTCGCAGCTCCTACTCGCGAGCTGCCGCTGCGCTTCTTCGCTGGAGATGGCCATACGACGACTGGCCACGAGAAGTCCGGCGTCGTCCACGGCCTGACTCCGCATGCGCGGCTTTCACCCAGGACGACCTCGCACACCTACCGCACGCCTGAGCAGGCCGGTGAGGGAGATCCGCCCCCAGATCGACTTCTGCGTCTCATCCGCGCCTTTTGGGCTGGACCGACTTTCACTCGGAGCTACGTCCACCCGCGACGAGGACGGCGCCAAGAAGGACAAGTTTCATCGGCCTGACGCCGACTGGGCTGCCGCCACGCAGGCCCTTCAGGACGCCTGCGACGCTTCCGCCTGAGCTCGAGGTGGCCCTCGACCTCGGTGGTGCGGGCCTCTACGCCCTAAGGTCTCGTGCAGGTCTGGCGACGCCATCGGCCGCACCTGTGCAGATGCCGTCCGCTCATCCAGTACGACTTCAACCAGCCTGAGCGCTTGACCTGGAGCAGACGCGCCGCCGACGGCACCCCACCAGCGCCCCACTGGCGATCCACCTGCCGCGCCGCAGTGGAGCGCTTTCATCGGGGTGGCCTACCGAGCGACTCACGCGGTGCCTTCCGCCCGCTGGCCTCGCCGTGCGCAGGTCCGCCCCATCCCCGGCCGCCGAGGCCTCGACGCCCAGCGTCGACGACGTCGCCGCCAGCTGCGCACCCAGGGGTGCGCGTCGAGGTGGACCACCCGACGACCGCTTCGGTAAGAAGATCCGCAACGCCTCGAAGGGACAAGATCCTTCACCTCATTGCCGGTGGGGAGGACGCTGAGGCTGGCGCTGTCTCCTTCCGGTTCCGTGACGGCGAGCAGACCAACGGCGTTCCTGCTGGCGAGGCCGTGGCGCATACCGTCAGCGTCATCGAGGCCCGTATCAACGAACCGGCGGGGAGAGCTGCACAGTGACTGGAGGACGTGAGCGGGAGAGGAGCCTGAGGGAGAGGCTCACGGCTCTGCCGGTGATGGTGTCGCGGCGGAGGCGCCTTCATCCGAGGACGCCCCGCGGGGCCTTTCAGCGCCTGGGACGCCGCACCGCATGGTCTACATCGGGGGCAGAACAGCCCACCTGACAACACCCCGACCAGCGCCCCTTCTGGCGGGACCGACTCGTAGCGACGAGGAGGCACTGATCATCCACCCCGGGGTGAGACCAGCTACGTCATCGACTGAATCTCACCCCTACAACACCGGCCACTCGCTGCATGCCCCTACCGGCACATCTCCGACTGGACCGAGGCCACCACGGCCGAGCGCGAGGAGATCGGTCGATTGAGCTGCTCGGGCTGCGCAGAGCGTCGTCGCGCTCGGTGAGCCATCCCCACGGCTTCAACCTGGGATGAATCAGGAGAGGTCGCCGGAGCGGGAATCGCCGCTCACCCCACCAGCAGCATCGTGCCGCGCTGGAAGGGGACGCGAACTTCATGCCCATCATCGGTCGACCCGCTGGTTCCACCAGCCCTCGGCGAGCAGCGGACATGCCTGCCTCGGCCTGGACCACCGGTGCTCAGGGCCTCAGACTGATACTTGTCACTCCGCGACGATCACCGCCATGCTGGAGACGCTCCTGCCCGTCCTAGCTCACCTTGTTCGATTGATCGACTCACCGACCTCACATCACTATGACTCTCAGGCTCCATGCAACCACGGACGTGAGTCCGCCTAAAGGCCCTGTTCACCCGCCCTGCCCTCGCTCTCGGTCGGCTCGGGGTGACTCCCAGCATGCTCACCGTCACCGACGATCCTGTCGGTGACGGCGATCACCCTCCTGCGCAGCTGTACGGCAGGCCCCTGTCGTCTCGCTCGTGGTACCGTGGCCGACCTTCGACGGGATCCTGGCCGCCACCGCCAGAGCTCGGTCTCGAGCCTCGACTCCACCATGGATCGTCTGGCCGACGGCGCCGTCCCGATCCCTGGCGGCCTGGGCCGCGCTGTCCATGTCTGCCGGGCACACTGCGTACCACGACGATCGTGGCCGCCCTGGCCGCCATGATCCTGGCGGCCACCGTCCCTACGCCCGGGCTCGGCCGAGTCGATCGGTGCGACGGCGGGTGTGGGATCGCTGAGCGCACCGACTGGTCTCTCGTGGCGCTCGGCGCCACTGTCGTCGGGACCAGGTGCCCCCAGCGGTGCTGACCGTGGCGCCGGTTACGTGGCGATCGCCTCCTTCATCACCGTGATCCAACGCGTGGACCGTCTACCGCCAGACCCAGCGGACAGGAGAACCCGCATGAGGATGCGATCGCCCACTGGTCTCCGACGCCTACTCGCCTGGCCTGGCTCGGTACTCGCCGCGCCTGCCCCTGGTGGGCTGGCCGGCCTCAGCATACCGTCGCGACGTTCCGTGGGCCTGGCACCGTCTGCGGCTGCTCACTCGGTACTCGGGACAGCTTGAGCGCAACCTGTCCCGTGTCCTTCCCAGGGACACCACCGCGCTCACTGCACGGGCCCGCGGCAGTGCGCTCTACATGCGCCACGTGCTACTTCACAGAGGCTTCGCCCTGCCCGGAATCACCTCGAGCGGGTCCCTGCGCGGGCACGCGGATCTCGACCCCCAGCCGCACGAGGACGCACGCCCAGCATCGTCGCGGCGCTGCCGCAGGGGTAACTGGGACCCTCATCGGCGCCTGCCTGCCGTGAGCCTCGCCACCGTCTCACCGCTGTGCCGACGTCTGAAGCCTGACGACTCTTCGACTAGAGTTCGTCTCCTTCCGAGAGGGACTGGGATGGATCATCGGCCAGGCCCACGGGGAGAAGGTCTCGACCGGCTCCGCAGGTGGCCGGTCAAGGCCATTACAGTCGAGCTCTTCTGGCCGACCGGGACCTGTCCTCGGCCGGTATCACCGTCCGCTGGGTGACGCCACTGCTCGGGTCGCGGCCGGACCGGCCGCGATCACTGCAGCGCCCAGGACGGCCCCTGTACGCCGCTGCGATCCACTACGAGCCTGACCGGTGGGCGACGCCGTCAGGCGGGATCGCCCTGGGGCTGGTCCTGACCGCCTGCAAAGGTCCCGGCGCTGTCCCAGCTGGTGGGGCGGACCAGGTAGCAGCGCACAGCCTGGGTCGCCGAGGCTCGCGCCGTCGATCCGCCGAGCGCCGAGGACTGGCACATGTCGCAACCCGTCTCGACGCCGACCTGGACCAGGGCGCCTGGCCCGCAGCCACGCCCGCGAGCAGCAGGGTCGCCAACAAGGAGGACGCATGAGGATCGGCATTGTCTCGCCCCTACCCTTCGATGCGCACGGAGGCGTCCGGGTTCATGTCATGGACCTGGCCGGTGAGCTGTTCCGACGCGGCCATGAGGTTCAGGTCCTCGCACCGCGCGTCCCAGGACACCGAGCTGCCGGACTGGGTCACCAGCGCCGGGACTCCATCGCCATCCCCTACAACGGCTCGGTGGCGCGCCTGAACTTCGGTGCGCTCGTGGCCCGATGGGCCAGGCGCTCGCTGGAGGCCGGCGACTTCGACATCCTGCACATCCACGAGCCCATCACCCCCAGCGTCGGGATGCTGACCCTCAGGCCGCCACCGGCCCGGTCGTGGGCACCTTCCACGCCGCCATGGACCGTTCAGCTGGCTCGTGAGCTGCTGGAGCCCGGCGACGGTGCCGCTCATAGAGAAGCTCTCGGCCCGCATCGCCGTCTCGGAGGAGGCTCGCCGCACCCTCATCCAGTACCACGGCGGCGACGCCGTCGTCATCCCTCAACGGGGTCAACGTCGCCCCTTCGCCGGCGCTCCCCAAGGACGACCCCGCTTCCGAGGACTGAGACGCCCCACCATCTCCCTTCCTGGGGCGTCTCTGACGAGCCTCGCTAAAAGGGCTGCGAGGTCCTGGCTGACGCCATTCCCACCGTGCTGGAGTCCGTGCCGGGGGCGCGTTCCTCATCGCCGGTCGCGGCCAGGCCCAGGAGATCCGCGATGAGCTCGCACGTTTCGGTGACTCCGTGGTCTTCCTGGGAGGCGTCAGTGATGGGGACAGGCCGCTATGCTGGCCTCGGCCACCTGCCACGTGGCTCCGCAGACCGGTGAGAGTCCTTCGGGATCGTCCTGGTCGAGGCCATGGCCGCAGGCACCCGGGTCATCGCCTCGACCTCAAGGCCTTCTCCGACGTACTCGCCGAAGGACGCTACGGGGCGCTGTTCTAGCAACGAGGACGGTGGTGACCCTGGCTGAGTCATCATTAACACCTTGCAGGACGCCCCCGCGCTCAGGCCCGTCAGAAGGCGGCCTCCCAGGTCGTGGGACGCTACGATGGGCGATGGTCACTGATGAGGGTGCTCGACGTCTACGACACTGGCCCTGTCCACGGCCCACCTGCGTGACACCCGCACCCGGCTCACGGACGATGCTGGGCCGGCTGCGTGACGCCCTGGACGACTAGCAGCTGATTTCAGGGAGTGACGGGGGACCGACCATGACGACCATGACGACAGCCGTGACCGAAGCGACCGGCATCCCCGCCGGCATCCCCACCAGCACGGTCGCGAGTGCTCCCAGCGGTGTCCTCCGGGACACCGGCCGCGATGCTGTCGGTGTGGAGCCTTGTCGCGGTGCTCGTCGGGCTGGCCGTGGCCATCGGATGGGCCCCTGTACGCCCGAGCAGTTCGCGTCGACCGTCTGCACCGTCAGGTCCTGGGCTCACGCGCCACGCTCGAGGCCCAGCTCGTCCATCGGGCTGAGGCCGCGCGGACCCTGCACCTACCCGTGCTCTGGACCCCGCCTCCAGCCTGCTGCTCAGCAGGGGCCGCCCGCGAGGCGCTCGATGCCGAGGCCCCATCGTCGACGACGGACTCGACACCTGCCGCGCCTCGATGCCGCAACTGATGCCGCAGGCGTGGCGGCCGGGGCCGTGCGGGCCAGCGCAGCCGTGCCCTCATCGAGTCCGATCTCAGCCGGGTCCTTCGCACGGTGGTCTCCGAGTCCGCTCGCTGCGAGCTGTCCGAGGACCCGTTGAGCAAGCCCGCGCTCAGTCGGCTGGATCGGGCCGCTCCCGCCTGGTCCTGGCCCGCAGGTTCCACAACACCCATGTCAGCGAGGCCCAGGCGCTCAGGAGCCGGCTGCTCGTTCGGGTGTGTCACCTGGCCGGGCACGCTCCCATGCCCCAGACCTTCGACGCCGACGACGACACCACCCCCGAGGCGCAGCCGACCCACGACGACGAGGTGCAACCGAGGTGAACCAATGAGCATGCCCCAGTCCCTGGGCACCCGCCCGGATACCAGCGCTCCAGCGCATTGCCGCAGACCTCCACCGGTACCAGTGCGCGTCCCAGCATCGGGCAGCGTTACAGGTCCACCGGGAGGTGCGCCCTTCGCTCCAGAGGGACAGGCCGGTCCGCAGGCCGTGCCGGCCTGGACCCGCCCAGGTCCGCACTCCCGAGAAGAACAGGGTGAGTTCATCGCACGGCTGGTTCCTGCACTGTTCGGTGCTGGTCTCATGTTCGTCGTCATCTGGCTCGCCTCCCAGTCGGCCTCAGACCGCTCTGTGCTGTCAGCGGCGATTCTCCTGGCTCTCATCCCCCTGGGGCTCGTACTCCTCGTCGTGTTCTGGATCGACCGTTGGGAGCCCGAGCCACTTCCACCTCATCGTCGCCTTCCTGTGGGGAGCAGGTGTATCCACCGCCATCTCCATGCTGGTCAACACCACGGTGTCTCTACGCCGCGGCCGAGTCCACACTCAGCCTGGAGGGGCCTTCCAGATCTCGGCAGTGGTCTCGGCGCCGCTCATCGAGGAGACCACCAAGGGTCTCGGCGTCCTCATCATCTTCCTCATCTGGAGACGTACCTTCAGCAGGGGCCGTCGACGGCCTCGTCTACGCCTCCGTCATCGCGGCGGGCTTCGCCTCTCGCCGAGAACATCAGCTATACGTCATTAGGTTCTGGGACTCCATCACCCAGCATCTTCATCGTCAGGGTCTGTCTCGCCCTTCGCTCACGTGACCTTCACCGCCTGCACGGGGTTGGCCATCGGCATGTCCGCAAGGCGCCGCTCACCGGCGGCCTGGGTCTGGATGACCCCGATCGGCCTGGTCTGCGCGATCACCTTGCACGCCATCTGGAACGGGAGTCATCGCCAGCGGGAACCCCGTCGTGATGTTCGTTCTGGTGAGTGTCCGGTATTCATCGTCAGCATGGGGATCGTGGTGTGGTTGCGTTGGGCCGAACGCATGACCATGCGCAGCAGGCTCGATGACTACGCCCGTGCAGGCTGGTTCGCACCGGCCGAGGTCAGATGCTCACCACCGGAAAGGGTCGCCGGTTGGGCAGACGCTGGGCCGTCCCAGGGGCCACAGGCGGTGCACGCGATGGCCGTCTTCCAGAAGACTGCCGCGGAGCTCGCCCAGCTGCGTCAGCAGGCCGTGGACGGTCACGCCCTAAGCTGATTTCTCCGCCAAGGGTCCGAGCTGCTCGACCGTATCACCTTGGCTCGCCGTACCTTCCTCGGAGGCCAGTAGGAACCACGTGAAAGTCATGCCGAGCTGGCGGACGCGGGCGGCTCGGGGCTCGCAGCACGAGCGAGTCGAGCCGGTCGTGGACCGAGGAGTAGCATGCGCAGCGTCAGCATCTTTTCATGGAGCCGTCGGTCCTGCTCCGGCGTGGACACGACCGACGGCTCACGGACCGAGGACCACGATTGAGCTGCAGAGCAGACCACTCCCAGCACCGGCACCCTCACCGTTAAGCGCGGCATGGCGGACATGCTCAAGGGCGGCGTCATCATGGACGTCGTCACACTCGAGCGAGGCTCGTATCGCCCAGGACGCGGGTGCCGTCGCCGTCATGGCTCTCGAGCGCGTCCCTGCGGACATTCGCGCTCAGGGCGGCGTGGCGCGGATGAGCGATCCCGACCTCATCACCGGCATCATCGAGGCCGTCTCCATCCCGGTCATGGCCAAGGCCCGCATCAGCCAGCTTCGTGGAGGCTCAGGTGCTCCAGAGCCTCGGCGTGGACTACATCGACGAGTCCGAGGTCCTGACCCCGACCGACTACGCCCATCACATCGACAAGCAGGCCTTCACCGTCCCCTTCGTCTGCGGAGCCACCAACCTGGGCGAGGCGCTGCGCCGCATCACCGAGGGCGCGGCCATGATCCGCTCAAGGGAGAGGCCGGCACCGGCGACGTTCTCCAACGCGGTGACCCATATGCGCACCATTCGCGACGAGATCCGCCGTCTGACCTCCCTCCCTGAGGATGAGCTCTACGTGGCCGCCGAGGAGCTCGCCGCGCCGTACGAGCTCGTCGCCGAGATTGCTCGCACCGGGCACCCTGCCTGTCGTCCTGTTCACCGCCGGCGGCATCGCCACCCAGCCGACGCCGCCATGATGATGCAGATGGGTGCCGAGGGCGTGTTCGTGGGCTCAGGCATCTTCAAGTCCGGCGACCCCGCCAAGCGCGCTGCCGCCATTGTGACGCGCCACCGCCCAGTTCGACGATCCTGACGTCATCGCCGAGGTCTCACGCGGCCTGGGCGAGGCGATGGTCCGGGATCAACGTCGACGAGATCCCCGAGCCGCACCGGCTCGCGGAACGCGGCTGGTGAGCGGCTCCCCGAGCAGCGCTGCTCCCGCTCCGAGTCGTCACCGGTGCTGGTCCCCGAGGACTGGGACCAGCATCTCGACAGCTCAGAGTGGAGCCTGGGCGACGACGGTCTGCCCTTCAGAACAGCTGCGCGGGTCCTGGTCGTCACCCGGGACGCAGACATCCTGCTCCTGGTGGGGCACGACGCCGCCAACCCGGATCACACCTGGGTCTTCACCCCCGAGGAGGGCTCCGTCCCGGCGGAGGACCCGCGCGCCGGAGCCGTGCGCGAGCTGGCTGAGGAGTCCGGGATCGACGTTGCCCCCGTCGATCTCGAAGGCCCCGTCGCCCACCGGGAGGCGATCTTCCGCTTCGCCTCCGTCACCCTGCCGTCAGGACGAGCTCTTCTTCCTTCTGCGCCTGCCGACCAGGTGCCCTGTTGGGAAGGAGGGCTGGACCGATCTGGAACGCGATGTCGTCGACTCGATCTCCTGGTGGAGCCCCCATGACCTGCGGGTCGCCCGGGAACGAGGTCAGGGAGATCTACCCGGTGCGTCTGCCGGTGCTCGCACGCGAGCTCGCCGCCGGGTGGAGCGGCGAGCCGATCGACTTCACCGATCCGGTGGACGCCGAGGTCCTGGCCGAGCTCTCCGTCCACCGGCCTCCCGCACCGACCTCCAAGGACCCCAATGACTGAATCGAACCGCCCCTACCGCCTGACCCACACGATGGATGCGCGCCATCCGCGGGCGCTCTTCCCGCGCCCGCACCGGCCGACGCCCGCCCTGCGATCGGTGTCCTGGCGCTTCAGGGGTGACGTTCAGGGAGCACTCCTTGTCCCTGGAGGCCGCGGGCGCGCCCCGTCGTCGTGCGCCGCGCCACCGACCTGGGCGACGCTCTGGCGACCGGCTCGACGGTCTGGTGATCCCCGGAGAGTCGACGACGATGAGCACGTTGCTGGTCGCCTTCCGCATGCTCGAGCCCCTGCGCGAGCTGATCGGCGCGGGCCTGCCCGCCTACGGATCGTGCGCCGGAATGATCATGCTGGCCGATCGTGTCGAAGGCGCGGAGGAGGGGCAGCCCTTCCTGGGCGGCATCGACATGACCGTGCGCCGCAACGCCTTCGGCCGCCAGGTCGACTCCTACGAGGAGGACCTCGTCGCCCCGGAGCTGGGAGCGGACAGGGACCTGCCACTGCACGCCGTCTTCATCCGGGCCCCTGGGTGAGGGATGTGGGCTCGGACGTCGAGATCCTCGCCACGACCGCGCAGGACGTGCGGCTGGGGCCCAGCAGGGTCCGACGGCGGTAGGATCGTCGCGGTTCGTCAAGGGGACACTGCTCGCCACGTCCTTCCACCCGGAGGTCGGCGGCGACCACCGGTCCACGACGTCTTCGTCTCCATGGTGACGCGCCGGGCCTGAGCAGGGTCCGGCAGCGCCCCTCATCATCGACTCCCCAGGGCACATATGTCGGTCACTCCAGGTGGGCCACCACCAAGCCTAGAAGGCCGCCATCGACGCCAAGCGCGGCAAGCTCTTCGCACGCCTCATCAAGAACATCGAGGTCGCCGCCCGTACCGGCGGCGGTGACCCGACCAGCAGTCCCACCCTGTTCGACGCCATCCAGAAGGCGAAGAAGAACTCCGTGCCGGCGGACAGCATCACCCGAGCCGTCAAGCGCGGCAGCGGTGAGGAGGCCGGTGGAGCCGACTGGCAGACCATCATGTACGAGGGCTACGGCCCCGGCGGCGTCGCCTTCCTCGTCGAGTGCCTCACCGACAACCGCAACCCAGAGCGGCCTCCGACGTGCGTGTCGCCTTCTCCACAACGGCGGTAACCTGGCCGACCCCGGTTCGGTGGCCTGCAACTCACCCGCAAGGGGCGTCGTCGAGGTGGCCAAGGCCGACGGCGTGGACGAGGACTCCATCCTCATGGCCGTCCTGGACGCCGGCGCCGAGGAGGTTGAGGACATGGGGACTCCTTCGAGATCTACTCCGAGCCCAGTGACATCGTCGCCGTGCGCACCCGCTCTGACGGAGGCCGGCATGGACTACGACTCCGCCGAGGTCCAGTTCGTCGCCGGAACCAAGGTCGAGGTCGATGTCGACGGCGCCCGCAAGGTCTTCCGTCTCATCGACGCCCTGGAGGACTCCGACGACGTCCAGAATGTCTACACCTCTGTGGACCTCAGCCCCGAGGTGGCCGCCGAGTTCGCCAACGACGAGGACTGATCCTCTGGCTACCGCGGGCCTCCGGCCGCGTTCGGCGCGCGCCGTCGTCGCCCAGCAGCGGGTGCTGGGGATCGATCCAGGCCTCACCCGCTGCGGGCTGGGATGCGTGGACGTCGACCCCGCCGCCAGGTCCGGCTGGTGGAGGTCGGGTCGTGCGCACTCCGCCCTCGCAGAGCCCCTGAGCTGCGATTGCTGGCCGTACCGAGGGCCATCGAGGACTGGATCGCCCGCCTGGGCCCCTCGGTGGTCTCCATCGAGCGGGTCTTCGCCCAGGACAACCTGCGCTCCGTCATCGGGGTCGCCCAGGTGATGGGCACGGCGATGGCCACTGCGGCGCGCGCGGGGCTGGAGGTCGCTCAGCACACGCCCAGCGAGGCCGAGGCCGCCGTCACCGGCTCGGGGACTGCGGACAGACCCAGGTTCAGGCCCATGGTCACCCGCATCCTCGGCCTCGACGCACCGCCCCGGCCGGCAGACGCCGCCGATGCCCTGGCCCAGGCGATCTGCCACGGCTGGCGCGGAGGTGGGACGGGGACGGACGATGCCACCGAGATGGTCTCCGCCGGGGAGCGGTCCGTGTCTCAGCCCGCACGCCGGCTCAGCGTCAGTGGGCCGCCGCCCGGGCTGCGGCCCGGCGCACCGGTGCCGTCGACCCGCGGCGGGTGCGGCGCTGACGCCGACGACAGCGAAGGCCTGTTAGGATCCGAACAGTTGTTCGAGTTCTGCCCCTCTGGTCGAGCCCGTTCAGAGTCTCTCCGAGGTTCTCGAGGCCCTGCGACTCTGTCCGGATCGGTCCGACTCTCTGAGAATCACCCAGAGAAGCTGCCCATGATCGCCTCGCTGCGCGCACTGTCCTCAGTGTCGGCCTGACTGGCGCCGTCGTCGAGACCGGCGGAGTCGGCATGAGCTTCCAGGCCACGCCCGCCACGCTGTCAGGCCTCAGGGTCGGTGAGGACCCTCGTTCACACCGAGATGGTTGTCCGTGAGGACTCATTGACGCTGTTCGGATTTGCTGACGTCGATGGGCGGGACAGCTTCGCACCCTCGCAGAGCGCCAAGGGGTCGGGGCCAAGCTGGCGCTGGCGATGCTGGCCGTTCACCCCAACACGCTCAGGCGCGCCATCGCCTCTCAGGACGTCGCAGCTCTCACCCGGGTGCCCGGGCTCGGGCCCAAGGGCGCCCAGCGTGTCATTCTGGATGTCGCCGACAAGCTCGGTCCCGTCACGGGGAACGATCTCGGTGCGGCGGTGCCGGGTGCGCAGACGCACGGGCGAGAGAGCTCGGAGGCATCCGAGGACGGTGGGGCGCCCAACGCCGACGTCGTCGCCGCCCTGGTTCAGCTCGGCTGGAACGAGGCCAGCGCCCGTCAGGCTGTGACCGCCGTCGAGGCTGACTACGCCGAGGCCGGTGAGAACCCGGATATGGCGGCTTTGCTGCGGGCCTCACTGAGGTGGCTGGGAGGCAGGCACCGTGGCTGATACGGGGCAGGACGGCCACGAGCGTCTGGTCGGCGGCGGAGCCGATGCCACCGAGCGAGCCGCCGAGGCCGCCCTAAGACCCAAGCGTCTGGAGGACTTTACCGGCCAGGAGGTAGTACGCGGTCAGCTCTCGGTGGTCCTGCGCTCGGCCCTGGCCCGCGGAGTGACGGCCGACCACGTTCTGCTGTCCGGCCCGCCCGGGCTGGGCAAGACCACCCTGGCCATGATCATCGCCGCCGAGGTGGACGGCTCTGCGCCTGACCTCAGGACCGGCCATCCAGCACGCCGGAGACCTCGCCGCCATCCTGTCCTCCCTGGAGGAGGGCGACGTGCTGTTCATCGACGAGATCCATCGGCTGGCACTGAACCGCCGAGGAGATGCTCTACCTGGCGATGGAGGACTTCCGGGTCGACATCGTCGTCGGAAAGGGACCGCGTCACCTCCATCCCCCTGTCCCTGCCCCTTCACAGTTGTCGGCGCCACGACGCGTGCGGGACTGCTCCCCGCTCCCGCTGCGGGACCGCTTCGGCTTCACCGGCCACCTGGACTACTACGGGCCGGGTGAGGCTCACTCGGATCCTCACGCGCAGTGCGGGCCTGCTGGGCGTAAGCCTTGAGAGGACGCCGCCGAGGGCTGGCCTCGCGCTCGCGTGGCACTCCCCTATCGCCAACCGGCTGCTGCCGGGTCCAGGACTGGGCGGAGGTCCACGGACAGCCCGGCCGACTCGACCTCACGGCGGCTCGCAGCGCCCTGGACATCTTCGAGGTCGACGCCTTGGGGCTGGACCGCCTTGATCGCCAGGTGCTCGAGGCGCTGTGCACCCGGTTCGGTGGCGGCCCGGTGGGGCTGACGACGCTGGCGGTCAGCGTGGGGAGGAGCCTGAGACGGTGGAGACCGTGGCCGAGCCCTACCTGGTGCGTGAAGGACTGGTCGTACGCACCCCGCGGGGACAGGCGGCCACGTCGGCGGCCTACATCCACCTGGGGCTTGAGCCCCTGCGGACGGGCATTGTTCTCCTGACCGGCAACCGGGTAATGTAATCATTTTGTGACCGGTTGGTACCTACTTGTGCCCGACCACTCGCAAGCGATCGGGAACGTGCTGGCCCGCGTGCCCTAGACTCACCACCGCTGGCCTGTGACAGCCGTGGGTCTGCGTCAGCCGAGACTGCCTAGTCGAAACGGAGAAGCCTCCATGCCGTCGTATTTCCTCTGGATCATGCTCATCAGGGATGCTCCTGATGATGTGGTTCGTCAGCCAGTGACAGCGCACGATGCGGGAGGAGCAGCGGCGCCGTACCGAGAAGGGGCTGGTCCCCGGGAAGCTGGAGTGCGTACTATCGGTGGCTTCTACGGAACGGTGGTGGAGGTCGACGGTGACGTGGTCACTCTGGCCACTCCTCTGGGCGATGAGACCCTGTGGAGCAAGCGGGCCATCGCCGCCATCGAGGCCCCTTCGGCTCGGCCGGTGCCCACGAGGACAGTGAGGGCGACGTCGAGCAGGCCGACGACGGGCCCCTGGAGCAGGAGCAGGGACGCGGCCGACCCGCGGTCCCTGACAACGCGCGACGGGAAGTCTCCGCGGCGGCTCCGCCTGAGCCCTGAGCCCACCGCTCCGGCTCGTTGGAGCGCCCGCACCCCGACAAGTACCCGCACTCACCCCTGCATCGGGCCACGCGCGGCACCCCCACCCAGGGAAGGGACCACGTGTCCAGCAAGCAGCAAGCGCCCAGGGCGCCGCCTCCTGATGTTCATCCTCGTCATCATCATCGGTTTCGGTGCGTTGGTGGCGGGAACCATGCGACACAAGGCGTCGCTGACGCCCGGCCTCGCCCTCGACCTCGAAGGCGGCACCCAGATCATTCTGACGCCGACGACCTCCGACGGCTCGGCCATCAGCGACGAGGGACGTCGAGGCAGGCCATCGAGGTGATCCGCCAGCGCGTGGACGCCTCGGTGTCTCTCGAGGTCAGATCTCCCGCCAGGGCGGGCAGAACATCGTGGTCTCGCTGCCGGAAAGCCGAGCCAGGCCACTCTGGAGCTGGTGCGGACCTCCGCCGTCATGTACTTCGGCCGGTCCTCCGCATCCTGCCGGGCAGCGCCCAGCAGGCCGCTAAGAACATCGCCAGCCAGAACCCCTCCGGTGGCCACCTCGGCCCCGACGGGCCAGCCCACTGCCCAGGCTGAAGCTCCAGCCCGACTCAGGGCGCCAGCGGGAGGCGACCCAGGCGGCGGAGGACTCAGCAGGCACCGAGGAGGGCTCGAGGCGAGGCGATCAGCCCACCGCACGCCCGACCTCCCTCGCGCAGCCCACGGCCCAGTCCACGGCGCAGCCCAGGACACCCGAGGAGATCGCCAAGCAGCTGGCGGACGTGAACCAGGACGGCGTCATCTCCTCCGACCCGCTCTCGCCATCCCCAGGACAACTCCTCGGACTCCTGGATCACTGAGAAGCTCCTCTACGACGGCTGACATGACCGACTGCTCTGATCGAAGAACCTCACCGGTCAGACGCAGGACCCCAAGGTCGCCGTCATCTCCCGCTCCAAGGACGCGGGCTCTCAGCAGCACGGCGCCTACATCCTCAGCCCGGCCGATATCACACGCACCGAGCTCAAGAGCGCCAATTCGGGTCTGGAGACCGACTCCCGGGGCAGACCACCGACAAGTGGGTCGTCTCGCTGGCCTTCAACCCGACGGCACCAGCAGTTCTCCGAGCTGTCCAGGCGGCTGCTGGCCTACCGCGACCAGGCGAGTGCCGCCGGCGCGCAGGGCGCCCAGAACCCGCAGGCCCAGAACAGCCAGGACGAGGCCCAGTTCGCCATCGTCCTGGACGGGCTGACCATCATGGCCTCCGGGTTCAACCAGGACGTCCACTCGCCGATCACCGACGGCCGGGTCCAGATCACTGTGACTTCAGCAGAACCAGGCCAACACCCTGGCGAACCAGCTCTCCTTCGGCTCCTGCCGCTGAGCTTCACGGTCCAGTCCGGGACAGCAGATCTCCGCCACTTTGGGAACTGAGCAGCTGCGCAACGGCCTGATCGCCGGGCTCATCGGCTTCGGCCTCATCATCCTCTACCTGGCCTGGCAGTCCGCGGCCTGGCGGTGGTGTGCCGTGGCCTCGCTGGCGGTGGCCGCGGCCGGTACCCTACCTGGTCATCGCCGCGCTGAGCGCTACCATGGGATATCGCCTGTCCCTGGCGGGCGTGGCCGGCCTCATCATCTCCATCGGCATCACGGTGGACTCCTTCATCATCTACTTCGAGCGCGTCCGCGACGAGGTGCGTCAGGGACGGACGCTCAGGACGGCGATCGACGAGGGTGGAAACACGCCGGGCGTACGATCCTCGTCTCCGACGCGGTCAACCTCGTGGCCGCGATCGTGCTCTACTCTCCTCGCCGTCGGCGGGGTGCAGGCCTCGCATTCACGCTGGGCGTGACCACCTGCGTGGACCTGGCCATCATCATCTTCTTCACCCACCCGTTCATGGAGTGGATCATCCGCTTCCGCTTCTTCGGAGAGGGCCACCGGCTCTCCGGCCTCGACCCCGAGCACCTCGGGGCCACGTCGTCCACCTACGGCAAGGGACGCGAGGCCGTTGCCGACCGCGTGGCCGGCTCGCTGGCACGACGCAAGGCCGAGGCCCGCCGGGCCGCCGAGAACCCGGATGAGGTCACCGCTGACGACGCCGACGACTCGGATGATACGCACGACGCCGTCGACGAGGCGGCGGAGCAGGGGAGTCGACGCGATCGATGTCGCGCCGACGGCGGAAAGGACGGTGAGACGAAGTGAGTCTCTCGCCACACTCGGTAACGAGCTCTCGCAGAAGACCTCCATCCCTCTTCGTCGGCAGACGACGGATCTGGTACCTCATCGCGGTCATCATCATCGCCGGGTCGGCCACGCTCCTGGCCACCGTGGGCCTCACCCCGGGCATCGACTTCAAGGGTGGCTCCGAGATCACCGTGACGGGGCTGTCCTCACCCTCGGAGCGTCCCGCCAACGACGTCCTGTCCAAGAAGGACCTGACCGCCGGCTCCTCGGTGACGACCATGGGATCGTCCTCGGTGCGGGTGCAGACCAGTCAGCTGAGCAGGAGCGCCTCGACTCGCTGGCAGAGTGGCTCGCCACCGCCTACAAGACCGACACCTCCAACGTATGTCGGCCACGACCGTGGGACCGACCTGGTCCTCCGAGCGTCACCAAGAAGGCCGCCCGCGGCTGGTCCTGTTCTTCATCTTCGTCGGACTGCTCATCTGGGCCTACTTCCGCACCTGGAAGATGGCTGGCGGCGGCGTTGCTGGCACTGTGCCACGACGTCGTCGTCACGGTGAGCATCTACGCCTGTCCGGTTTCGAGGTCACCCGGCCACGATCATCGGTGTGACTGACGATCCTGGGTACTCCCTCTACGACACGGTGGTGGTCTCGACAAGATCCGTGAGAACACCCAGGGCTATGGAGTCCCAGAGCCGCTCCACTCACGCCGAGCTCGCGAACCTCGCGGTCAACCAGACCTTCATCCGCTCGATCAACACCTCCGTGGTCGGCGTGCTCCCGGTAGCGTCGTTGCTGGTGGTCGGCGCCTTCATTCTGAGGGGCCGGAACCCTGCGAGACATCGCTCTGACGCTGTTCATCGGCATGATCGCGGGAACCCTCTCCTCGATCTTTCCTGGCAACCCGCTCCCTGGTGGATCTGCGTTCACGTGAGAGGCGATCAAGCAGGCCGCTAGGGTCTCGGCGGCGCGTCAGCATCGGCGCGAGGCGGGCGACGACGTCGAGGAGCTGGCTAAGATAGACGCGGCCCCGGCCGCCCTCGCCCGTCACTCCCGGCCACCACCTCGGCGTGGCGGCTCAGCCCGAAGAGGAAGAAGAAGCGCAGATGACCACCTCTGGCCTACTCCGAGACGGTCCCCGAGTCCTGACCAGGCTGGTCTTAAGCCACCTGCGGGAGATTCCAGACTTCCCCGAGCCGGGGTGCTCTTCCGGGACATCACCCGCTCCTCGCGGACGGAGGCGCCTTCACCGAGCTCGTCGACGGGCTCGCGGACCCTCTACCGCGGTCGGATCGACGCGGTGGCGGGCCTGGAGTCACGAGGTTTTATCCTCGCGGCGCCCTGGCGGTCAAGCTCGGTATCGGGATGATCACCGTGCACAGGGCAGTAAGCTCCCCGGCGGTCATCGGTGTCGACTACGCCCTCGAGTACGGCACGACTCATGTGGAGCTGCGCCCCGAGACCGTCACCCAGGGGCACGGGTCCTGGTGATCGACGACGTCCTGGCCACCGGGGAACCGCTGCGGCATCCATCTCCCTCATTGAGCAGGCCGGCGCCTCGGTGGCGGCCATCTGCATGCTCCTGGGAGCTGTCCGACCTCGGTGGGCGGCGCCAGCTTCCAGGACCGCGAGGTCGACTCCATCGTCATCTTCTGAGGGCGGCAGCTCGTCGCGGGCCCTGCTGCTCGGCGGGTAGCCGGGAGCTGTTTCTCGTGCGGTGTCGTGCTCCTGAGGACGCGACACCGCACGCCATACAGCGACCGGCGGGTCTCAGTGTGCGGGTCGCATATGATGCGCTCAATGACGGAGACGAAAGAGCACCCCAGACACGTCAGGGTGACAGTGTTGTCCCCGGCTCGCGTGCGCAGCCGCCTGGCGTGGTTCGGCTCCCGTGGACACCCACCCGCCGCTATCGAGCCGCTGCTGCTGCCGGTGCGCCAACCACCCCAAGGCGGACACGAGGTCTCATCGTGCGCGTCACGAGTCGCGTGAAAGGCCCATGCCGGTCAGCGTCGTAAGTCCGGAGAGCCCTACATCACTCATCCGGTTGCCGTGGCGACGATCCTCGCCGAGCTCGGTATGACGGCCCAGACCCTGGCGGCCGCAGTTCTGCATGACACCGTGGAGGACACCGACTACACCTTGGAGCGCCTGCTGCCGACTTCGGCGACGAGATCACGCTGCTCGTCGATGGCGTCACCAAGCTCGACAAGCTCCAGTACGGGGAGGCCGCTCAGGCTGAGACCGTGCAGAGATGATCATCGCGATGTCCAAGGACATCCGGGTCCTGGTCATCAAGCTCGGCGACCGCGCTCCACAACGCCCGTACCTGGAAAGTACATCTCCGCGGAGAACGCCGCGCGCAAGGCTGAGGAGACTCTGGAGATCTACGCGCCGCTCGCTCACCGGCTGGGGATGAACACGATCAGAGTGGGAGCTGGAGGACCGTTCCTTCAAGGCCCTCTATCCCGGCGTCTACGAGGAGATCGAGCACATGAGTGGCCGAGCGGGCCCCCGGCCCGCGAGGGTAGTACCTGCGCCAGGTGCGTCTCCAGATCGAGGAGGACCTGCGGGTCAACAAGATCAAAGGGTGCCGTCACCGGTCGGCCCAAGCACTACTACTCGATTCTACCAGAAGATGATCGTGCGGGGGAAGGACTTCGACGACATCTACGACCTGGTGGCGGTGAGGGTCATCGTCGACACCGTCCAGGACTGCTATGCGGTGCTCGGCTCCCTGCATTCACGTTGGACCCCCATGAGCGGGCGCTTCAAGGACTACATCGCCGTCCCCTAAGTTCAACCTCTACCAGTCGCTGCACACCACGGTCGTGGGGCCGGACGGTAAGCCGGTGGAGATCCAGATCCGTACCCATGAGATGCACCGTATGGCTGAGTACGGCGTGGCCGCGCACTGGCGTTACAGGAGGACCCCAATGCCCAGGGCCCAGCGCGCTGGGGGCAGGCCAGGGGCTCCGACCAGGGCGACATGGGCTGGCTGCGCCAGCTCGTCGACTGGCAGAAGGAGACCCAGGACCCCACCGAGTTCCTCGATGCCCTGCGCTACGAGATGGCCGGGGACCAGGTCTACGTCTTCACCCCCCGGGGCGATGTCCTGGCCCTCACGCGGGGCCACCCCTGTTGACTTCGCCTACGCCGTGCATACCGAGGTGGGGCACCGCACCGTGGGGGCACGCGTCAGCAGCCGTCTGGTGCCCCTGGACACGCGCCTGGAGAACAGCGACACGGTGGAGTCTTCACCTCCAAGGCCATCAACGCAGGGCCCCTCCCGGGACTGGCTCAGCTTCGTCGCCTCACCCGCGCCCGCAACAAGATCCGCTCCTGGTTCTCCAAGGAGCGCCGCGAGAGGCCATTGAGGAGGGCAAGGGAGCCATCGCCCGAACCCCTGCGCAAGCAGAACCTGCCCATCCAGCGTCTCGCGAGTCACGAGACCCTCATGAACGTGGCCAAGACCCTGGACAAGGTCGACATCGACGGCCTCTACGCGGCTGTGGGCCAGGGACATGTCTCCGCCCAGCACGTCGTCGACACTCTGGTCACCACCATGGGCGGGGAGGACGGCGCTGAGGAGACCCTCGCCGAGGGGGTTCTGCCCACCGGGCGACGGCGCACCGGCGTACGCGCACGGCCGACGCCGGAGTCGTCGTGGCCGGCATGGATGAGGGCGATGTCTCACGTGAAGCTGGCGCGCTGCTGCACGCCCATGCCGGGCGACCCTCATCGTCGGCTTCATCACCAGGGGCTCGGGCGTCTCCGGTTCACCGGGCCGACTGCCAGAACGTCGACCAGCTCCAGCGCGAGCCCGAGCGGCTCATCACCGTGTCCCTGGGCGGATCACGCCCAGTCCGCCTACCTGGTCCAGGTAGAGGTCGAGGCCCTCGATCGCGGGGGCTGCTCGCCGACGTCACCCGGGCGCTGGCGGACAGTCACGTCAACCTCGCATGAGTGCCAACATCGCCACCAGCCGCGACCGGGTCGTCACCGGCCGGTTCGTCGTCGAGCTGGCGGAGGTCGGGCACCTGGACCACACGCTGGCGGCCCTGCGGCGTATTGACGGCGTCTTCGAGGCCCGCAGGAGCCTGTCTGCAGCCCGCCGCTCGGTTGACACCGTGGTGCCGCCCCTGGCCGAGTACCTAGGAAGCACCTGCATGACGCCTTCGGCATGACCGCCTCGATGATGCGCTGCGCCCGGGGACAGCCTCGGCTGGCCGCCCCCGACAGTGGTTGAGTGTGAGCAGCAGCTGGACTCGGCTGACGTCGTGGTCACGGGCGGTCATGATGGCCTGGACGGCATCCACCGGCGGTCCCAGGCGGGCGATGTCGACGGCGGCCCGAGCGATGGTGGCGCAGGTGACCCCGTCGATCACGGTGGTGTCGCAGCGGGGCAGCCTCCCTCGCCTGGTCACCAGGTAGGACAGCCGACTTCGACGTCCTCCCGGGCAGACAGACCTCCAAGATGCCGGGCGGCGGCCCGCCGACATGCACCCACAGGGCGGTGCTCGCCAGAAGCACACCCTGACAGGGCATGGCGGTGGCGACGGCCCGCATGCGTCCCTCGACCGAGTGCAGAAGATCGGCCGGTTGCAGACTGCCCAGGACACTGACCAGCAGTCGAGAATCGAGCCCGCCGCACCGCAGCACCTGCATGTCCTGAGGAGGCAGAGCGCTCATCACGGGGAGAGGGGCCGGGCGGACAGATGGGCCACGGCGGCATGACCCGGTACCGGAACGAAATGAGCCATACGCCATCCTGAGACTCTCCTGCTCTGAGCGCCACAGTGAACCGGCTGCCTGTGGATAACCTCGTTGTGAGCGCGAGGACTTGACCCTCCCGTTGCGTGAGGGTACCAATGTGGACGACACGTACCAGGACACTCACCAGACAGGACAAAAGGCTGACAAAGGAGACACGGTGACGGATTCCGAGCAGGAGCACGACGGAGCCGGGAGGCGTGACACGGCTGTTGATATTGCGGTCAACGCAGCAGCGGGTGACGCGGACATCGCCATGACGGTCGGTGAGGTCTCAACGCTCCTGGGCGTCAGTGTCAGGGCGCTGCACCACTGGGACGAGACCGGTCTGGTGCATCCATCCCGACGCAGTGCCGCCGGCTACCGGCTCTACTGCGAGGCAGACATCATGCGCATCCACCAGGTCCTCGTCTGCCGGCAGACCGGCATGAACCTGGCCGATATCAAGATGGTCCCTCGATGAGCCGGAGACAGATGCCATGACACACCTGCGCCGTCAGCGTGAGCTGGTGCAAGGACAGGTCTCCCACCTGCAGCAGATGCTCAGCTCGATCGACATGGTGATGGAGATCCATCAGTCTGGAGCGAGGATCTCCGTGGCTGAGATGGCGGAGATCTGGGGGACCGACTGGGACCCTCGTCTATATCGAGGATGCCCACGCCCAGTGGGGTGACACGAGGACTGGGCCGAGTCCTACCGGCGCAAGGGCCCAGATGTCTCGCGCCGACTGGGAGCAGGGCGCACGAGACTGTCGCTCTGGAGACCGCGCTGGCCGAGGCGATGCGCAGCGGCGTCAAACCGGGCAGCCCCGAGGCCAATGCCCTGGCGCGGTGGCACCGCAAGGACTTCAACCGGTGGTTCGAGGTCTCCACCTCTAAGCAGGTGCTCATCGCCCGCGGCTACGTGGCGGACGAGCGCTACGCCCGGTACTACGACAAGCGCGCGCCAGGGCTGGCGGCCTGGCTCAAGGACGTCATCGACGCCAGCGCCAGGTCTGAGGGAGTGGACCCGCGACCGCCACCTGGGAGTAACAGATCTCCCTGACGAGGGACGTCAGGATGAGACGAGGCGGGGGCCGACACCAGTGGTGAGTGTCGGCCCCGCACCAGGCGCTCCTGAGTCTCAGAGATGAGCGGAACATGCTCGGGTCACGCCTTGGCCGAGCGCAGCACCTGCTCGAGCCAGGCACGGCGAGCCGTCAGCGCGGCCTCGGCCTTGGCGCGGCGGGCGTCGTAGAAGACCCGCTGGGCAGCACGGAATCGTGCCCACGGCGTCGTCTTCCTTGCGGGAGTCAATGTACTGCCAGATCAGGGGACGGGCGCTCACACTCCGCCGCGATAGACAAGCGGATGCGCTCCTCAAGATCACGTTGGATCGTCGCAGTTCTCTGAGCTCCTTCTCCAGGTCCTTGATCCGCTGGGCCTCGTAGGTGAGGTCTCTGGGTGAGTCCCTTGCCTGCTTCAGGTTGGTCTGCAGGACCTGAGTGACGCTGAGGACACCGCCGTGATCTGCCAGGCCTGGATCCACTCGTAAGGCCTGGTGACCTCATGCGGACGCTGGGCAATGATCCGGTATCTCCCGATCCACCGTCTCAAGGGTCCGCAAGAACATCGACGAGGCGGTCGGTGAGTTCCTCACGAGCCTGTCCAGTGTTTTGTGTAAGGTATGGGGTGATTCGGTTGGGGTAGGTGGCGGGGAACTGGGCCAGGGCCTTGTTCCAGCCGGTAGTGACCTGTCCGTCGACGAGTTTGCCCTTGGCCTTGCGCTTGGATGGGGGCAGCCCTTTCTCCTTGTCGCGTTCTCGGACTCTTTTGCCCACAGGTGCCGCAGATCGTCAGCTCTCAGCAGTTTCCCCCGCCTCATCAGGGGGAAGTGTCCGCGGTTCGTCGGTGATCTTTGCGTAGCCGATAGCCTCGATATTGTTGGTGGAGGGGTGTCTCCCACGAAATGAGGGAGAAATGACTCGCCGCAACATCGGCCGATGAGGCCGGGAAGAGGGATGAACCTCGATTCTGACGAGAGTTGTTTTACCCGCTCCGTTGGGCCCGAAGAGTCCCAACATCTGCCCAGAATGGAGTTCGAATGAAACCCCATTCAGCGCTGTCACCTCGTAACCACTTCCGACTTTTATATTATTTGGCAGTATCCACGACAGAAAAAGCAGGATCCTGGACGTACCTTTTCGGGGTTGAAGGTTGCATATCAGATGTCCAAGACCTCGAGCGCTGGAATGACCAGCGCCGCCCGGGCTTGCTCTGCCATAACCGGATCCTCCTTTTGAAGGTGATCAATGTCCGGGAAGACACTCAGAGTTCTGTCTCCGGCGATCCAGAAGTCCCGACTCCATGTTTCCGGGTTGGACCAAAGGTCGTCCTGGCCAGCAGCCCAGTCCGGCAGCCTCCTCTGAACCTTCGTCGCTACAGCCAGCTGGCCCTTGGCTGTGAGGTAGACCGTGTCGATGCGGGTCCCCTCAGGGTCCGGCCTCCTCAGGCGCACCAGGCGTCGACCGACGAACGTGACCCGACGATCCGCGTCGCCCGTAGACAGCTTCAGTTCGATCTCCTGGTAGCCCTCGGCCGAGTGGCCACGCTTCTTGACATAGTCGCGAAGGGCCTCGACGACGGCAGACGAGAGACTGCCGGCGATCTCCCCCGCCTCAGTGAAAAGGCTCACGTCATCCTCTGAGACATAGACGTTTCGTGTTGGCATGCACATAACTATGCACATATTAGTCACTGATGTCAAGATCCCGATGAGACTCATCAGGGATGCCCTCGACGGAGGCTCGGTGCCTTGCGTAGAACTTCCCGTGAAGTTCGTGGACCGTGGTGGGCATGGGAAGTGGGTTGCCTGATGCAGGCCAGGGCGCTTCACCCCGCCCTGGCGGTAACGAGTGACCCACTTCGACAGCGTGGCACGGGCGATACCGGCCTCGGCGGCTACATGGGCGATAGGACAACCGGCGCCTGGACACGCATCACAAGCCGGTAGCGGCCCTGAGGCGTCAACGGAGCGTTACGGTGGGTCATGGCAGCGGGACTTTCTCCCTGTCAGAAGGATGATTCAGCCCCACCCACGACTACAACGTCATGACTCACAACAACTAGGGACGCCAGGACGAGACACGAGGCGGGGCCGACACC
>BNJU01001795.1_pt1 | contig 40575 bp, 36 predicted proteins | sample 8539281 | NCBI WGS metagenome assembly BNJU01 (sample SAMD00202456, study PRJDB9452) | human saliva metagenome | isolation source: human saliva | place: Japan
CGCCGCCGCTGCTGCCGCCGCCGCTGCCGCTGCCGCCGCCGCCGCTGCTGCGCGCCGCTGCTGCCGCCGCCGCTGCCGCCGCTGCCGCCGCTGCCGCCGCTGCCGCCGCCGCTGCCGCCGCTGCCGCTGCCGCTGCTGCCGCTGCTGCCGCCGCTGCCGCTGCCGCTGCCGCTGCGCGCTGCCGCTGCCGCTGCCGCTGCCGCCGCTGCCGCCGCCGCCGCCGCTGCCGCCGCCGCTGCTGCCGCTGCTGCTGCCGCTGCCGCTGCCGCTGCTGCTGCCGCTGCCGCTGCTGCCGCTGCCGCTGCCGCCGCTGCCGCCGCTGCCGCCGCTGCCGCCGCTGCCGCTGCCGCTGCGCGCTGCCGCTGCCGCTGCCGCCGCCGCTGCCGCTGCTGCCGCCGCCGCCGCCGCCGCCGCCGCCGCTGCCGCCGCCGCTGCCGCCGCTGCCGCCGCCGCTGCCGCCGCTGCCGCGCTGCCGCCGCCGCCGCTGCTGCCGCCGCCGCCGCCGCTGCCGCCGCTGCCGCCGCCGCCGCCGCTGCCGCCGCCGCCGCTGCGCCCATTTGGTATTTCATGGTCTCGTTGGCGTATTCATAATGAAACGTTTCCGGCGGTTCTTCATCCATGATGGCGTTTTCAACCTTGAAAAAAAGTAGCGTGTACACCGATACAGCAGCATGGTTTAGCAACTGGGAGTATGACGATTATTGAATAAGGATAAGAGTTGCCGCAGTTTAGCTACGCAAAACAGTCCTCATTTGAATGTTGATAAAGTGGGATACTCCAACTTTGTATCCGTCACGTGGCGAGGCGACTATCGTATTAATGCCAATCAGGGAATGGGTGTTTTATCGCGGCCTGCCCGCGTAAAATCCCCAGCTGAAAGCATTTTTTATCCTGATGAAACCACTGGGTACTTGGAAACCATAGAACGGTGCCCTATATTCTCTTTAACTGCCTCAATCGCTATTGAAGAAATAGTCGATAAGTTGACAAGTGAATGATGTTTACAGTCAATGTCAACAAGTCGACAAGTTAATGTCGGTCATAGACAAGTTGCTTGATAGTATTAAATCACATTTTGTAAACCTGTCAACTCGTCACCTTGTAAACTTATTAACCCGGTCAAACTATTCACCCATTAACTATTCAGTTTTAACTATATAATCTACTTCCAACAACTGGTTTTACTTGTCAACCTGCAAACTTGTTAATCAATAAATTCATCATGACTGATAAATTCAAACATCATTGAGAGATCTATACAGCCGCGCTGGCCAGCCTCCTTTCTTTACCATCCTGGTGCGCCCCAGCCTTATCTTTGTTGATATTCTCTCCAATCAAGGCGAGCGATGGTCAGAGGCTGGGACCAACCGCATTCGTACTATGCAGGTCTACAGAGACATTCCCACGTTCCTGGTTTTCTTCCCCGCCCGTGTGAGCGGTTCCTCAGATAAGATGGGCGTTCGTTTCAATCGTGTAATCTTGTCTCGGGTACAGTGATGTTAATCGTGTTAATCAAGTATTATGCCATAAGCGATACTTGCTGGTAAAAAAAAGACTCTGACGCGTATTGGCTTCACTAACAACCTCAACCACATTCCTGTCTTCGAGCAGTTGGGTGTACTCCCTTTTGTTGAGGGTATACAGCGTCAGCCAAGGTCGTTGCTTGTGCCTTACATATTTGGATGTAATGGAGATGGCAGGTATCACAGGTTTCGTGCAGTATCAGGTGCGTGTCTAAGGGTCGTGAGATGAAAAAGCATTGGCACGGCCCAGAATGCTTTGCACTGTCTTTATGTGTTGCTACCTGTATGATATTCTCTCCTTTTGGCAAAATAGTAAGGTATTGATGTGAATCTCGTTCTGTTGCTTTTAAAAGGTCCTTTATCTGGTATTGTACTGAGATGTCTATCGTTTACTTTATGGATAAGAAACTGACTCAGACTGGTGAGGTGAGAAAGATGATCCATTTGGTATTTCAGCGGGATCCGGTGATTCTTTCTGGCATGGGCTTTGCCAGGTGTACGTTTCCTCTGTGTGACACTAAATATTCCCCCATTCCTGCAAGTACGCTGTAAATATGCCCAGTAACTCATTTTCCATGAACTTCCAGCAGATCTATCTGGCTTCACTATGTGACAACCGTTCAGTATGTTATCATGTTTGTTAGAAGGTGCAATAGCCTTCATGTTCAATCTCACATGAAGAATAAGGGCTTTGGAAGAATCTCTATGCTCTACGGTCTTATTTTGAGTTCTGTTGCTTATTGTTACATGTTGAGGTGCTTGTCTAGTTGAGAGTTTGAATCTTTGCCGTGGACCCCACCACCGCAGTAGGCACATTCAATTTTGCAGCTATGTTGATCATAAGGGCAGCCCCATGCTCGTGTTGGGTTCATTACGATAGAGATGATCTGATATTTAATCTGCACAGCGCCCTGCTGATTATGTATGGTTTAGGGGTGTAATTGCACTGTTGGCTGGTCCACCAGTTGCAGAGGCAGTCAAACAGACAGGGAAGGGTGTGTCAGAAGTTCAAACACATATACAACGATACTGTTTTAGTGTTAGGTGTCTTTATTTACTTTTCTTAAAGTCTTGGCTGATTCTGTAAAGAAAATCAAACAGCCAATTTAATTGATGCTTAATAGCGTTTTCAATTAATGCCCACTGGTTTGCAAGATGCCTTTTGAGGTCTGTTAATCTAACGCTCCTTTTGAATCCTAATTAAGCACTCGAAATACTACTGTGCAACCGTTTGGTTGGTTAGTAAGGCAAGAGTGACGCTTTGTCTTTCGTTTCCTTGGGCACAAAAAGAGGCTTTACTGATTTTTTATGTCAATATTTTTCACACTGATGATGGCAAAAGCAATATGATAAGGTCATGAAACAGAGAGACAAATTGCTGGAATAGGTAGGAGAGTCTGAATGAAGAAACCCACATCATCTGTGGCTTTTGCTGCTGTCCCTTTATAAAGGATCTTTGATTACCCCATGCCACATAGGACAGCAGTTTACTCCTCGTCCTTCTTCATCCTCCAGGACAACGCCGCAACCTTCATATACCCCGATAGGCAAAGGATCAATCACAGCATTGTAAGAGATTGAACTCAAGGTGACAAACCATGGCATCAGCTTGTCAGAATGATGACATAAGGATACATGCAAGATTTTCAAGAAGTAGGTACATACCACCTGTGTGTGTGACATTCTACACCTGGAATTTTCTGGCGCAAAGCTCAACAACATCATCACACTCCGGGTTCTTAAGGCTCAGACCGACGAGCACAGGTCTCATAACCACACGTCGGGTCAACAATAAACTGAGAACCTGTAGAACACCAAGGCTCGTTAACTTCTGGCATGTTGATGAATGGCTCGCACTGACTGATCATTACACGCACGTGCAAACCTCCGGCGAAAGGAATTTCTGCATCTCAGAGATGAGGTGCAGAATCTTTTTATCAAGACGATCTAAACTTCTATGTGCCATTTCTTTCTATTGTTGTTTCACATGCTACAAAAGGAAAAACTTTCGAAATTATCAATAGTAAGTTCCTTTTGCAACAAATTCACAACTTTCACCTTTATTTCCTGTTTGCTATTTCACTCATGGTAGCCGAAAGTTACAGTATCCAATACGTTGGTTTCTCTTGAGTGCTTGAGTTTACTGTCCGGCAATCGTTCCCATAAATTGCATGGCGGTCAGTCACGCTGACACTACGCTCGCCATGCTGTTCTGGGGTGAGAAGCGGTAAAGTCGACTAAGATATCTTTAATTCCCCAGGAACGGTGGCGGTGTACATATTAGCTGTAACAACCATCTCGTTGCCCTCTTACCTTACCAAGGTTGTTGACGTCGACCGACGCAAATGCATTGTATGCTCGACTTATTGCATAAGCGTGCAGCCTGCAGGCCATTTGGAACCTGATACTTCACGTGCAAGCAGTAGCTTTCCATGCGTAACATTTATACAAAGAAGAAAAGGACAGAGAAACGAGGTCGCGTTAGTAAAGGCTAGCAGTGCTGACGCTCGAACCATGACTTTCTACGCGATAGAACTTCATTTCGTGCCCCTTTCTTTTACTGCGTTAGGCGTTAGGTGTCATATATATTTCCGTAATTCGAATGGGTACTTCAATCAGCACCTCGTTTGTTGTTCATTGCCGTTGCATACGTCAAACTCCTTTACCAAAAAGATCTCATCGATTGCCGCGTGATAGTGTTATAAGCCGCGACAATTGATTTTGTACATGAAGATAAGCGTCAGCGAGTGACATTGCGTCGCTTTGTAATCGCTATAGATGCTGGACAGCTGATCCGATAAGCGTGCATAGTACGCTGCTTAATGCACCCCTGGCATTGTCGTGTAGGTTTCACCACGGGCGGTTATTTTGATTCTCAGCATCAATAGCAACACGCATAACCCGGTTTGCTGTCTACTGCGGCAGGTGAGCCTTTTGCCTCATCAATAGCCGCCACACGTGATACCCTTGCATCGCGATCCATCTAGAAGAGGCTACAGAGGTGCAACCGGCCAGCATAAAAGATATATCGGCTGTTGATGTCATCGTATTCAGTCCCGGAACTTTCCTCGATCTCTCTTACGAAATATCATTTCTGGCGTCTTTCTGCACAATGCGTCGTCAAAGGCTACTACCCTATTGTAAGAATGTTAGTTGTTACGAACTGCTGACGAACATATCTGCCATTCGGAAGCCGCAAACCGTCCGTGAAGTTCCGTCCATTGACCAAATACTATTTGCGTAGAACCGAGCAAAGTTATGTCAAGAGGTAAGATGAGCGCGGTAACGCCGCATGGCATAGGTAATCTTCTGCAGGAACACTATCGTTACCCTTCACTTCGAGTTATTTCTTTCGTACGCCTCGAACCACGGCAATGATGGTAGCTATACTCATTGTGACAACAAGCAATCTACATAAATCCAAGCAAAACATCGGTAAGCATTGGTGCATTAAAATGCAGTGTTGTTGCACAGGTACATCAGAGCCGATGAGACAGAACGCCAAAAGAGCAACAGCTGATAGTCCTACTTGATCACGTAGAGAACGCGTTGTGGCTGGCGATGTCTTCATCCATCTTTGCTATTCCTATTTTCTGTCATGACTAGTTATGTAGACCAAAATTCATAATTCAAAATTCATATAATTATGATTACTTTAATTTAGAATTCGTAACTCATAACTATAATTATGGATTACTGATGCCTTGGTGCCTGTGATAGAAGGGTGACTCGAGAATGACATGTAATATGAATATCGGTAATTTCCTAGCACAATAAGCTCCCTATTCGAGTAAACGGCCATTGAATGGGGATCATACAGTCACCAATCATGGATTCCCACTCATGAATTATGAATTGATTCTCAGCTTGTGGCTTCATGTAGATTGCATCCAAAGAGTGAGATGGCTGATTCTTCCATCCGCTCGTGATACAGTTCAATCCAGAGAGAATATAATTATAAATACTTGCAGTATTAGTGCAACCAATACTAAAGATCAGTTGTAACTCGAAAGCAACTCATCAATTGTTGCTACAATCGTAGGACTGATGTCGCCACGCCCTTTGATCCGGCTCGAATGCCATAACGCATACCGATAACCGTTCCAAGCGAATTCCAAGCGAAGGAGCCATTGGTACCGAAGAGTAGTCATCGGCGAACGACCTTTTCACAGCCAGTACTGAACACTCACTTTGGCATGGAGGCGAGCTGCGTCTCGATATTGTAGAATCATTCCATGCGCTACAAACCCTGATAACAGATGGAAGCCATTGTCCTCGTAAAGTGTCAGCGACTCAGTGCTTTCAGCCTGTTCAAGTTCTGCAACACTCATGTCTCCTTAGTGCTTGCCAACAAATCGTTTCAGTCATCTACTCGCAGACTTAGATAGATAACACGCTCACCACAAAACGCTAAGCTCAACACTAGAAGCTTAATGCTACCAACGACATACAAAGCTACAGTACGCCCTCAATGAAATCTCTCTAATGATTGGTGATGCCCGTGCTCTGTGCGTTTGTTGTTTACTAGTTGCTGTATCGACACGCCAGTCTCATTCAGTATCATCCGAAAGCGTGTCTAGCAGTAGCCGCAGTAGCTGATTTTGTTGGATAGTTTCAGAGCGAAACGATGGTTGAACAAGAGAGGGAGAGTATTGTCATGACTGGAAAACAACGGCCATCATCTTTTCATATGCTAAAACCTGTAGTGGTTCCGCGACGAGAAGGCACATATTGCCCCACCTGCAAAGTCTTTCTCGTCTGTTAATACAGGGCAGAACTACCTTTACCTGTATCTGCGCAAAAGGCATAGATGTAATAACATCTCATCTGTGCTTGGATACAGAAAAGCCATACCTGCATCGTGTATAGTGTTCTTTCGTCAATGCGTAGATTGTTACTAGAATGAGATTAATCGCACACACATGGTAGGACATTACTAATGAGTTGTGCTGTGATCAAATTAGGGATGAACTACACATGTGTAATTAGGCACGATGTCTTTCTGTCTTCACAAACAACTTTATCTCTTTTATTAGTTGAGATTTGCAAACTATTTTTATGTAGTTCAAAACCAATACATGCTTCTTTGACTTCTAAAAGACGCTCTAATTGACGAAAAGATGCCTTTTAAGACGCTTACTAACGCCTTAGGTCCAGTTAAGCACTTTTACTTACTACTTTATAACTAATTGACTTTCCATGTGGTTACAAACCTATTCTTGTGTATGTGTTTTGCTGTTATTTATAGAGTTTTTATTTGAAAATATAATTATTTTTCAAGACCTTTCTTTGCAGATTTTTGAAACCTTAAAGGAAATGTTTTTCAATGAGAGAGATGTTATAGGATAGTTGTTGACTGTCTAGCTATGTTGTTGTTTGATTATAACTTCGGTTCTTACGCTAATGCAATACGAAAAGGTCCACACATTTGATGGAAGAACTTCAAAATAAAGCTCATCTTAACCCTTTTCTAAATAGACAGGAAAGGGCTAAATGAAATGAGAAAAACAGATGTAAAATGGTTATGAGATGCTGATGATTACCGTCAACCACACATATCCACCTGTGTGACAAAATAAAAAGGCAGAAGTAGTCACACTCACCTTTTGTAAGCCTAAGAAGATGCCCTTCTCCTTTAAGATTAGGAAGGAGAAGGAAACAATTCTAATTCTAACGCCTTGTATAGCAGCGTTCCTTTCTTCAGCTTTCTGCTGCTTTATTTAAGTTTCTATCGCATTCTTTTCTATAAGGATATTGGCATCACCCTTTCTTTTCCAGGGCAGTCTGCTAGAGTTCGCAGACAGATATGCGATTGAGCCTGAGTCAAAGCCAACCGAATTTCGCAGGAATACGATGTTCTGTCAAGCGTATCTATAGATATAAGTCTGCCATTAAAGACATATGCCAACTTGTACAAACAGTCACCTTAGGGTATCGCCAACAGGACTTTCATCTTCCAAAAGAGTTGGCTCGTAATGCAAACCCACTCGTGAGAGCCTGTTATAATCTTTGCGTACCATACCACGTGGTGGCAAACAATGCAGCCTTCATAGAATCACCATACCCGCCATAATATTTCAGCCTCTCAGTTTTCGTAGGTAGATTAGCTTCCATCTTTGGCAAGACCTCGAAAGGTCCATGTACCTCTTCATCTGGCTCAAGATTTATAAACCATTGTCAGCCTGTAAGGGTCACACAGGGCGAGCACACTCACAGGTTCATCACCAACCCTGAGTACCATAAACCATACTCGTTATTGCTGTTTCGCAGTCACGAGGTCAAACTGACCAGGATCACCTCCTTCATTAGGAAGAAAGACAACTTTCAGAATCAGAGCAACCATCACACGCCAACCATAGCGTGTGCACTATCACCTTTCATTTTGAATCCCTCAACATCGATTGCGCCATGATCTCCTAGAGCATTGGTATGTACACAAGCTGTAAGGAAGAGACATGTAAACCGAAGAGAAAACATTTTCTCTCATGCACTTTACTTTAGGCTGTAAAGATAGTCAATTATTGCAAAATATTAGCAGTCAGTCGTTTGGAAATTCTTTATTCAAATTTATAGGTCATTGATTGCATGCTGCAATCCTCTCATTTAGATAACATATCGAAAAATATATATGTGAGACTGTGTCTCTAGTCCTCACTTTATCGAGACATTACGTGGCAGAGTTCGCAAGTTCCAGCCACGCAAGGAATCAGCAGGGTACGGCTGCACCTCATCTTTTGGCTGAGATGGTTGTTGTTGCACGTGGAGACCTCGGTGGTGTTTGAGCAGCAAACCTTGGCAGGTGGTGAGAAACCTCAACGAGTCTGGTGTACGCGCCTCAGCCACCAAGATCTCTGCACGAAGCTGGTATCGCGACCATATGCTTTGATCGCGGTCCGAACGCTTATGGCATGTATCCTGTTCTGATGCATGCTCGTGCGATGGCTGCACGTCGCAGCTACGCCAGGGGGTGGATGGATCACCTGGTTCTTTCGACGGTCTGAACGACATTCGTAATATTGCCGTACCGCATTGCTGCTTAAGCAGCGGGTAAGGACTCCACAGGGCATACACTCTGGTATCACCACCTCCCGTTCAAGCAACAATTGAATCTACGCGTTAGCTGACGAGGGAAATCTGCTGTGCTGGTGCGGAGGGAGCTTTGGTTTGAAGCCGATATGGCTGCATCGGTCAGCCTGCAGCTCCGGCGAGTTGACTGCGCACTAGCTGCAGAAGCACCCGACGTAATCCTCGAGTATACATCACGGACATTCGGTCCTGGTTTCGTCACCGGCTTCTATGGTGCGTATGCGTCAGAACGGTGGTTGATATTCTTGACGTTGCTACTGGAGCCATTGTCATGCAAGGCACACCTGCATGTTATCTTCGTACAGAGTATGTCGAAGAACGCTGGTTTTGATGTACCGTGAAATCAACAGCGGATGCCTATAAGGAAGGGCACGTGCTATGACTCAGGAGTTTATTGACGAGTGGTTGGCTACTATCAACCCACGTGAATAAGATTATAGAGCCTCATTGCTTCTTAGCGTGGTTTGCTAGGTGGTAGCTGATGGGTTCACCGGATGGCATGACCTGGTGGTATCGTTCGACGATCATGAACTGGAAGAAGAAGGGTCGTTCCATGTAGCCGTGGTAGATGATACGCTTTGTTGTTGTTCGACGAGGTAGCATAAGGTATGGCCACGTGTTGGTTATCCTCCCATCGGTACTCCATTCTCGCTAATACACAAAGAACATTGTCTCATGAAACCTCCTCCTCACCTTTGAGCAGGGTGGGCGGTCGCCTCGTAATGATGGACGATCTGTCAATGGGTGATTCTGCAAAGTGGTCGCGTTCCCAGAGATATGTCAGGAGCGAAAGATTCGGCTCAGCAGAAGGGCCTTGAGTTCTACTGATGCCGATCCTCACACTCATTTTACTGATGTTTCGACGATTTCCGCAAGGAATGGATGAGAACGATGGATTATGGACAGGATGATGAGGAACCCTCGAGTTAGCTATGCACCCAACAGTATCAAAACTACAGAGCGGATAATAAGAAGAAACTTCCGGTTGACCTTCAGGCAGCAAGGATGCGAAACTCGGCAAAGGTAAGCCTGGGAGGAGGCAGCAGTATCTGCCACTACGCTAAGGCTGATGCTATTGTTTCCCGTTACGGTCAGCTCGAATCTAGGTGATGGAGTGTTGGTTCCTGCTTTTGCCGAAACCATTCAATGGTAAGGAGTATATGAAGTGATGTTCTGGAGCTACGTTCAGGCTCCTCAAAGAGTCTTTAAATCGTTCCCATGGGGTCTTGGTAAGTTGGTTAAAATCAACGCTACAGGGTGCTGGATTGACATGGGCGACGTTAATATCGCCAACGAGAGAGGAGCAATACCGAAGAATAAAGAACACATATAATGATAGGCCATTGTCTCATCTGGTGGCGGAAACCGACTGGAAGAGGAGGCGTGGTCAGATAAGGGATTACCAAGCAATTGTTTCAACATTATCCTGAGGATAACGAACTCCGTCAATATCCTTCCTGTTCATAGTCAGCAGCGGATAAAGATCATATTGCGACCGTCATCCGCAGTTATCGCTTGACCATCAGTCGTTTATAGAGGAAGCGAGTACAGCGATATAGGTAGGTTGCCGTTGTAATGCCCCAGGCTACACGTTTCGGTATTTGAGCTCGCATCATCACGCATGGGCTGGCGTTTATTATGTTGCGTGCAGAAGGCTTTCTCAGCATGCCTGCCAGTTTGTGAACGTCACACAGGAGCAGTAATACCGTAGTCAAATCATTGCAATAACAGCTACCACTTCTCAATGCGATTTCCTGAAACCATGTGGCAGGCATAATCTGCGCTGACAAGTTTTTTCAAGACTCATCTGATGAAGATAAAGACGATAGAGCAGGCGAGGCCCTTTCTGGAAGTACTAAGAGAAGAGGTGTTGCACGCTTTCAGAGGTACATGTTCTAAAACGTATTGAGCGCATGGAAACCGGTTGGTAGAAAGAATATATCAGCTGTTTTATCTCTGTCGTAGGTCATTCGACTGAAATGTTAGGTGGGGTGAAGAAGTTTTAATTATTATTTCTTTGTACTTTTCAGTAGTATGGATAAGAAAGAACCATATACAGAAGAAAATATAAGATTATAGTGACGGAACCTTGCTCCATTGTTTGAATGGTTACTGGCACCCAATGAAAGTAAGAGGTTGTGCGCAACGCTATAGAATCGGGTATCAAGGTGAACAGGCGCGTTATGCAGTTTGATTATTCACCAGCGCAGGCGACAAGACATTCAGCAGTAAGAGCAAGAAGAACGACCTTTTCCGCAGTCGCTGGCGGTGCAAAGACCGTCTACAAGACAGATTTTGGTGCGATTGAGAAGAATATTGCATTCTTTCACGGCGGCGGCAGGTCATCTCGTTGAATGGCTAAGACCGTTCTGATGCGATTATTTCCGCAAGACAAAGAAATACGGCATATTGCTGCATCGCTCGACCAGACATCAGGCCTTGATGATTTATGCTGGCGATACAGACGGAGCAGCTGAACATGATCAGCAGCACGTTTATGACCGTCGTTGTGGCAGTAGTCAGTGATGGATACGACGAAGGGTACGATCGTTAATTGGTTGTGTTGACAACAGTCCTGCCGGTAAACTTGTGTTCGCCAGAAGATAATGGTGAAAATACGCCGTTGATGCCATTTCCACAGAATACTTGATCGAACGGTTAAAAATATTTTGCTGTTGTTGAGTATCATCAGCTAGAGACAGCCCAAACCACCGTACATTCAGCTGATATGGGCATCCTGTCCAGGTGACATAGTACAGAATAGGATGACCCACTGTCGTCTTTGTCTCACAGAAGCATAAGTACTCTGTTTCACTCATCTCTGTTGTCACACACCAGCGTATGGAGTTTGAGACACCCATTGCCTGTTGCTGTATTCAGATATTTATTCAAACATCATGCTTGAATGGAATCACAATACTATAGCCTTTCTGTCGTATTTGTTATTGGTCTTTATTCGATTAATAGATAGATACAGGCTGCACTCTTCGTGTCATCATCACGCTTGCAGTTCTTGCTTGCCTATTGGGCTTCGACTGGTTTACACGTCCTTTAGAGCATCTTTTATTGGATTATTTTCGTGAGAATAGAGATTGCTTTTCTACGTGCAACATATTCATATGTCGTTTGGATGAAAGCTTTATTCTTGGAAAGCTGTTAGCGTCTTACCATCTTCATTATAATGACCTCACGTCCCTTTCTCTCTCGACCTTCAGTCAATGTTAGTCGTTGCTCGTAGCACATGTCGTGCCGATGGTGCTAAACTCGACGTGGTGTTGGACCTGGCCAACGTTTCACCTTTGTTAATATTGAAGTAGGAGTTTGTCGCTCGTTCGAAACGAGTTATATAGGCTCTTTTCATTTTATAGCTTCTCCAAATTTAAGAAACTGATTTAGATCGTTGCGGTTATAAGACAGCTCTCAGTATACTTTATTCTGAGAGGAAGTTATCTTTGTCGTGAATGGTGTAGGTGAGTGCCAGAAGAAAAGTCCGTCCAAGACATTTCTCTATATCCTTATTTTTCTGGGATGTTTCACCGTGTAAGTTTTTGTGTGGTCTAACTCAGAATCGCCACCAATTCCTTGTAATCGTAGAGTTGCTCTGGGTGGATTTTAGCAAATCTCTTTCGATTCTCATATTGCTAAATGGGATCATGTTGTCACCGCCACACAGCGTCTGGTAAGTGCATACAACTATTTTTCTGGTCTTTAATGGTCTTAAATCTTGCTGACGGTAGCCTTTTTGCTGGGTTGAAGGACAACCTTCTTCTCCATCAAGTCCAAAACCAGTTACTCAATTCCACCTTCTATCGCTTTCTAATCAACCTCTTTCCATCAGTAGCTTTGATCTTTAAAAGTTGAAGGTCGTTCAATACCTTGCCGAGGCTCCATCACTGTGCCACAATAAATGGTTTTTCAGCGTTCTTGTTACGTGAAACAATGCTTCGCCTTTTAGGTTTATCTCACGCTGGTCGCCTCCTAAAGTTATTCCACATAACCAATTGTTGCTCCCTTTGTTGAGCCACATACGGTAGAATTGTCGTAAGACGCATCTTTGTATTTTCGTTCATAGTGGGTGCGTTGAGTGATTGTTTTGTTGTCGCGAGATATGCAAAGAGCCCCTCCAATCAATAACACGGTTATAAGATTGCTGCATAGCGTGATAGTTGTTCAAATTTGCTTCATGGCCAGTCTGTTCTCGTACCTTTTATGCGGTTACAAGAGTTTAGTCTTGTTTTCGACTTAGATGCAGCAATCTGGTTGTTCTCCTAAATGGAAAGCCAACCCATTCCCGAAGAATTCTTTCGACTTTCCTCCTCCCGAGACTGCCAGCCATTCAGCTTTCTCATCGTTCCTCTTGGCAGCTGCCTGCCAACAAGATAGTCTTTCATTGTCTTGTTATTTATTTCACCCATTCTGTTTTGCCTTTCAGCTGAGGCGTATTGTATTTTAATCTTTGCTCAGTAGTTTTCCTACTACCCATTTCTCTCTCAGTAACAACTCTGTTAATCCGTCTGTCAGTAATAGTAGCTGCATTGCACCGTTATATGCTGTTTGCCCGTTTGTACAGCGTATGTTTGCCACATAGCTTTTACCTCATTGTTGATGACGAATTATTTTCATGATAAAGAATTTTCGCGAAGAAAATACTTGTTCGTGAAAATAAATATTTGCTGCATGGTAAAACTACAATCACAGATGTTTTCTTCGAAAGTGTTCCGCGTACGTGATTAGTCTTGTCCTTCTTAAGGTCTTTAAAGCCTGTCGGCAAATGTACTCTGCAGCACGAATCGAAATGCTCGAATTGTCTCGGCAAACTCTCTCGTTTTCTTGTCGTGCCGATAGCTTAACATAAAACCACCCTCGCGACATTTTGCAGGAAGTTCTCCGATTGCACCATTGATCGGTTTCTTTGTTTCCAAGCTTCAACAGTAGTTCTTGCATCACGTCGTTAGCCCTCCTCGCCCATGCCAGTCCAACCTGAATCCGGCATCTTTTACGCTGGCATGGTACATGTTGACAACGGTGCGACGTTTTACGACATTGAGTGCAGTGCACAGACACACACGATAGAGCAGCCTTGATGTGGCTTTCATCCTCAATATCTCTTTGCGTTTCCACAACTCCATGAAAGCTTCCTGTACGATATCCTCTGCCTCATCATCTTGTACAAGACGAGTGCATAGAGAGAGGAGGGACATAAAGCTAAATATCCGTGTGAACCTTGTTGTGCATGTCATTGTCTATTCTTGAACCCTATCATATCCGTCTCATCCCACTCATATTTTTACTATGCGATGGTGTTAGCAGGATGGTTTTTAACATCTAGGAACAAAGATACACTTTTATACTTGCTAAGATCGATGGACAAGCACTGGAGAATGGACGTGGTAAGGTTACCTATGGCACAAAGACAATTGATCATCTTTGTGTATCTAAACCCAATTTCTTATTAGTGTATTGTTAAATCAATGCATTTCCGAGCCGATTTCATGGTGATAGCTGGTTGTCCGCAGTGTTACTTTCTCTCAGAACGTTCTATGTGTGCCTTTTGATGATAGGTATATAGTGTCTCTGCACGGGGTATCACCAACAACTAATCAAACTGACGGTAAGGACCTGCAACACAACGAATTCTAAATCAAAAACTAAGTATCGTCTAAGGATGATGCACTGGCAAACAGAATATCACGCTGCCTCTGAGCACTCATCGGCTGATTTGCAGTGTGAGTAGACTCTTGAAAACACGTGGGACAACTCATAAAAATTGGTTGAGGCCATTATCTATCTAGTTAGCGAAAAGCAGCTATTAAAAATCGATATACGAATAGTGCGGAACCCATTACCAACAACGTAAGAGAGAGGAACTGTCAACAGCCACCGCTTTATAGCTCGAATGTAAAGCAGGTGCAAGATGTAAAGCGCGGGGTAATCCTCTTATCGGTGCAAACTCACTATGGTAGAGTGGTTCTAAGGTTTGTGCACTGTCTGACGGAGGGCAAATTTGTTTTGGAAATCAGAAATGTTCAATCTATTTATTGCAGTATCTTTGCATTGGTTTTGACACACAGCGTGTAGAAAATCGCGCAACCAGTTGTTTGTGTTGAAAGAGAGTCCTGGTGAGTTAGAGACCTGTTTTGTCACCGCGGTAGCATCAGCCGTTCGGGCACAGCCTCCTTGAATCTAGGTAAATGGGCGAGCAGATGGATGGTGAAGAGCTAAACAGCGAAGACAACCAATACGTGCCACGCTTGGCCGGTAGGATGGCTGGCGGCTTCGTCAATGAGGTTCAAATGCGCCGGAATGGGTGGCAGCGCGGCTACGCGGTCCCAAAAGTCTTGGCACAGAGTAATCTCAACGCTACGGATGATTTGACGGGTATCTCGACTAGGCAACCGTAGGTGCGATGCAATGATGATGGCGAGGTGCGCGCGCATCTATTCGATACAGCCAGGCGCAGTGGGTATTTCGATATTAATCCCGATGACATGAGAGTGCGTCAGTGCTCAGTGGTGCAGCAGCAGGCCTCCATGGCTCAGCAGCAGTCATCAGTGGAGCCGTGATGAGAGCAGACCCAAATCGGCAGAGTAGGAAAGATGCCCGTGGAGTTCTCATAGCACACATTGTGCTTCTTCCTCCCTTGTTTTCCGCCTGATTTTCAGAATGCCCGAACACGGCAATCGCAAACTCAATGAGATGAAGCCATGGGAAATCGAAGAATACGTCGGCACAGGTGGCTATATCGCCCAATGACTTCTTCCGTACGGGAGTAAACTTTAGAATAATGCACCTGCACGCAGGCACAGAGCGCAATTCCCGTCTCATCTTTCTTTGGGTCATCAACAGTGCGGTAGATTATTCCGAACAATGATTTTCAACGATACACCTCACGTCTATGAATGTCTTTTCGGCATTACAGGATAAGTTAAGACCGACTTTCTTTAAGTTTGCCATAGAGAAAATGATAGTGAAGATGTTACAGATCGACAGATTTCACCCACTGACATCTCGTTCATCTTTTCACGTGGTGAGAACTTTAATGATATAAAGGAGTTTTGAGACATATGACGCAGTGCATACTCACTTTCAGCAGAATTGAGTCATGGAGACGACTTGAAGATGCAAAACCTTTATCGCTGCTAATCGGCATGTCGTGTTATTAGACAACAGTGCTGCAGCAGATACCGCAGACCTGCGGTGTCATGCATTACCAATTGGTTTGCTCTTGACGAAGACCTCGCTGGACATTGAAGCTGTACACAATTGGAAGATGTCGAGCGATAAGCCTCAACGCTTGATATAAGCTCATCTCGCCTCACGGATATTATAGTTATTGTAAGGTGACGACCGCCGGTATGCTTGTGATGCCGTGGCAGATGCCCTCAAACGATGTTGACTTGTCCTTTGTGGCTACTGTTGTACGCTTTCACCATCACATCTTATGATGTGTGCGGGTTTGGCAAGGAGGGTTAGCGCTGGGGCAGCCCTCACTCCTAATGGCATTGGACGAGAGTAGGGTGTCGGGTGATAATCGTCCAATCTTGACATCACTCGTCACGCAATCCATTCTTGTGCTTGGAAGTGTGGAGTTAGTTGGCAAGAACGGGTTTATCTACAGCAACAGGATCGCAACGACTGGGATTCTTCACTGAGTAACACAGCACAGCAGTCCTCTTTCTATCCTTTCTGTGGGTATGTCGGCTATGGTCTCTCAAAAGATGCTCAAATTGCCGAAGCTTTATTGGACTTTTTGAAGTCTGCAGTCTGTGGGTACTGGTGGGCTGCGATCTCTCCCTAATATTTCCTCAGTTTTGAAGGTTGAGTATATACTCTATAGGCACTTACCACAGTTACTTTATAAGTTTCGACAATCTCTATCCGTAGCGTACAAACCTCTGGGAAGCGGGAATGACGCGCTCATCTCTTCTAAAGAAGCAATGTCAGTAAAGTTCACACTTTTACTCAATCGACACGAAGAATCAAAACCTCTTCTGTCCAATTACATACTTTGGGGGTGCTAATCGTGAGTATATTCAAGCGTGAGAGGCAGAATAGAGGCTTAGAACTCAGTATTGGCTATAACAAGAAATGGAATGATTGCTGGTTCATACAAGATGACCGAGAAGTAATGAATAGTAACCGAACTGTCAGGCTGCTTGATAATCCTAACGAGTCACTATGTCAAGTGCGGTTTTGAACGTTGCGAGGTAATATTGACTACCAAGGCACGTATTGACAAGTGATCTCTATACATTTACTGATTTAAGCGTGATGGCACAAGGAAATATCCCACTTAATGCTGATAAGCAGGTAATGCAGGCAGAGTTAGCTTTCACCCAAGTTGGTCGGTTCTTGTCTTACGCAAGGCACAATCTGTCATGGAGCAATAACTCCTCATGGAAGGGTTTAGAACCTGGAACGTTTGGATGTCATGCCTCGTTTAGGTGGTGGTGTCTGCGTCACAGGTGACACAAGCTTTCATGGATCTGTAGGTGGCGTTTCTAAGAAGACCATGAAACTGGAGAACAATGGTGGTGTTGCTGTTGGCAACTCGTTGGGTCGTTTGAGAAGTATTATGCGAGTGGTTGGAGGAGAGACCTGATTTGGGATGAGCATGTCTACAGTGCTACTAACGCTCGGAATTAAGGAACTTTATCTGAGTTGTTCTTTTGATAAACCATCTGATTCAGCAAAGGTGTCAGTCGCTGACAGCAAGAAACCCTTGATGCTGTGTGGTCAGGCACCTTTCGATCCTGAGTGCAAACCCCTCTACTGACATATATTATCACGATTTGATTATTTCATGCAGCCCGGCCACCGTCTCGTTGGGCTTTAGCATCAACGTAAAACTTTCAAGATGATGATGCCTAGCAGAATGAACTGCTCTCTGTCTAAGTTGACAGTCTTCTCTTCCTGTACGGGTGAATCTGGTTGAGATTAACCGACCTCGGCAGTAAACCATCACCGTGAGGAGTTGAAGCGCGATAACTACGCTGTCGGTCTGGTTCTTGATCCAGATGCAGGGTGCTGCTTTCCGTGCAGGAGGAGAATGCCTCATCAAACAATGACAGACTCCTTGCTGAGCACTCGCCAGGTCGCCATACGACCCATACCAAGGAATTGCCCAAGAACGTCACACACCTTTACTAAGCGTCGCTCGTGCTTTGGCCAGCATCACGCCCCTCCCATGGTATCTGTTTTCTAATGAGGCTGTCAAACCGAATGGCAAGAAGAATGCTTTCGCGCGTGGGCAGCATTGATCCTGCGTGCAGCAGGTTTTCCTGCGGCCATGATATTCACGGATCCTTTCCCACTCAGCATAGAATGCAGATAACACGGAGGGTTTCTATACGTCTCAACGAGACATCTCATTTACAGCCGATAGTGACCTAAACGAGGCTACTTACATCTCATCTGGACACGCAACTGGCTAAGGAAATGAGGTCGTTCTGCACCATACGACCTCGTTTATAAGTGGGTGACTTCAATAAGCGCGCAAAGCCTGCTAATTGCTGAAATTGCGCGCAAGTTGCTGTGCGTATTGGCAATGTGGTGGTAGAACTCCACGCTGGCACGCCAGTTGGCAGAACAAGCGGTGAGAGATGCGGCGTGATAGAAGAGAATGATGATAATTGTGCAGTTCGTTATAATAAAGTCGGGTTTGTGGACAACTGTTGCTCATAAGTGGGCGACAGTCGTGTCTGTGCTGATATTGAAAGCTATATGATCATTGGCTATAGATTCATGCACAGGCGTATTTTGAGTAGCCGATGACGCAGCGTAAATATATAGGCTGTCGGCTGGTGCTGCGAGTGAGGGAGTAACATTGTTGCTAAGCGTCTCTGGTTCAACAGTTAAATGTGCATTGAAATGACACCAAAGTTTATAGGCTGACAGCATCGGAAATGGCTCGCAAGGCGGAGGAATTCTTGCGGTTGGAATATGGGTGGTGGTACTGCCAAGGAGCATTATGAACTGAGGCACAACATTGTCTTTCAATCACTGGGAGATGGTGTTGCTACTTATTTGTTGGATGACACCTCAACAGAAGCCAACTATGCAGATGTTTTTAGGTGGCTTTTGAAGAGCGGTTGCAAAGGCTTTCTACGATTACTATTAACATGGGATGACAATGCGCCTATGGATGGGAAATGGAGCGATTGATTACACAGAAGTGGATTACTTTGTTCCTCGAATGACAGGAAGCATGGAACGAAATTCGTCGTGCTGGTTATCCTCGTATTTTCTCTGTGCTACAGGCGACAAATGGTTATACGCTGTTGACACCTAATAGAATACCTTTGATAAGAATCAGATTAATAATCGCAGTAATTACGACAAGGCTGTCGAACTTTTAGGTGGTCCTGATGATTTAGCAACGCCAATGGTGGCAGAATAGATTGTTTTCTGTTTGTTTTAGCAACAGTTTGCGGAAATTTACATAAAAATCTGCACTTTGAGATGCTGTTTTTATACTCAAAATGACAGTTTTAGTCACTCTTGTAATCATCAAGCATCAAACAGTTATAAGAGTGTGTTTGTAAAAGTTGCTTAGTTGTACTGGCATTAAACGACTCATCAGGGCATCTTTGCAAGCAATTGGGCGTCTTTTCGAATCCACTAAGCATCTTTTCATTTTGAAGTATTGAGTTTTATTTTACAATTAGCACTGTCTGTACTTCTCTTTCTATGTAGCGTTTTGTAGGTCATCTGTTAGTTACTAAAGTTTCCACCCCTTAAAACACAGGCTTTTTCTCATTCACCTTGTCTGTCGTCCCCCCATATCCACTGAGTTTTAACACATGCCTACCAGTTATGTAGTCTGTTCATATACTTCATCCCACTTTTTCAACGCTCCAGCCATTACAAGATTTTTGCTCACCTCGTCACTGCTGCTGATTGTAGCCATAGGTATTGGGCGTCACAGTGTTCTTCCATCCCTACGCCACTCTTCCCAAGCACTGTGTCATCTATAATGAAACATGTTGTGGTATCGATAGGTTCGCTGCCACTTACGTATGAGGCACATATAACGCAGGGCGTCGGTTCATCAATTGTCTCCAATCCATCTATGGGATGATCATCATGCGATAGAAACAGTTCTTACCATGATTTGAAAGCTCATATCTTGTCTGCATATATGGATGCTCTCGCCCACAATGCGAAGAAGGCAAAGAGAAAGGATTAACTCCGAAGCCGAAACCCCGTCCTGTTTTCTCCAATGATAGGCGAGATAACAGGTGACCGATGCCAAACTTACAAGAAAAGATGAAACAAATCATCCCTCATTCGAGTTTTAACACTCAAAAGTTTGGATAACTCACTTATTTTTCTATTTTTGGCCTATATGACAAAAATGTGCTTAAAATCCTTGTAACTATCTAATAATCATTATCTTTTGTTTTATTTATATTTTTATGGCAAAAATCTGACTTTTTATTGTGGCTCAAAATCGACTATAAAACGTGGTCATCTTAATGGAGTCAACGCTGTATTGTAAGTGCTGTAAGAGGAGCTTTGTTGACATAATCGCCTTACCAATACCATTGTCAATAATCGTTATTCCAAGGGTAATCTAACAGTCAAAGATCTATCAGAGGAGTATGGAGTTTCAACCAGGACAATTTATAGAAAAACTCACCAAATCTTATAAAGAAGAACTTCCCAACCTTCTTGTTCGCTCTCTGTAGTGGTTTTAATGGATGCCACCTATTGGGGACGTAATTTTGGTGTCGTTATCATGAAGGATCTATTGTCCGTGATGTACTTTGGGTTTAAGTTTATCAATAGGCATGAACGTCTTGAAGACTATAAGGAGGGCATGTTACTTGAGTCACTTGGCATACCATTCAAGGGCTTGTATGCGATGGTTTTTAAGGACTTAGGCAAGCTTTTCCCAATTATAAATTCCAATTATGCCAGTTCCATCAGGTAATGACTATAAAGACAAAACTAACTTCAAGACCCAAGCTTTGAGGCTTCAAAAGAACTGTTTTGAATTATCCAAGATGTTAGGTCATACGGACAAGGAGTCCTTTATTGGGGCTCTTTAAAGGAATGGTACACCAAGTGGGAGGATTTTCTTAAAGGAACGGACAACAACAGAAGATGGAAGAATCACATTATACTCATAAAGCTCTACGTAGTGCTGAGCCTTTAAAAAGGAATATGTCGTCATTGTGGACATACTATGATTACCTCTGAATTGAAGATGCCAACATACAAACAATGCCATTGAATCACTCAATGCAGATTTAAAGACAAATTGAACCCTACACAAGGGATCTAGTATGGAAAGAAGAAAGATCTTCATCCAAGATTTTATAAAGTCCCATTCTCCTAAGAAATAAAAGGGGAATGGGAGATTTTAAGCACATTTTTGTCACATAAGAGAAAAACGACGCTAAAATAAGCACACTTTTGTCACATAAGCCCTATTTTTGTTTCCATAACAGTTTTGTTGTTTTGTCTTTAAAATCAGTTGTTTTCGATTACTAATTTACAAAGAAAATTCTGACAATCTGTTATTTTTCTATCTCATTTATTTGGGTGAAACTTTAGTCACAAATGAAACAGGTAGTTATTTTGGTTGCGCAGGTTCCATTGGCCTCGACAAGCAATCGACTGGCGTCAGGAGGCCTGTCCTGCCCTGCCTCAGCCACCGCTGCCTGAGGTTTAGCACCCTGAGCGATCAGCCGACCACATGGCAGTCGCGCGGCCCTATATATTAAAGGTAGGGAAAAAGATATCAACAAATGAGAGCAAAAGCAATCACCCTGATGCTCCTGTTGCTGTCAGTGGCGAGCATCACTAACGCGTAAGAGAAAATGACAAACCCAATCAGAAACATTTTCACACAGACCGCAGGACGCACAGTCCTCGGAGAGATTGTCTCTGAGTTTGCCCATCTGAACGATGACATCCTCTTCGAAGTATGGAACCGCCAGGCAGAGCTGGTTCACGACCGTTCACTCGTGACCATCGTCACCAGATGGCACAGGGACTCACCGGCGATGCTCCTTGAAGAGCCAGCATCCGCATGTGGCGAGGAGCATGGCGTCACCCTTGCAGGAACCGACTGAGGTCATCACCCATTCCGCTTTCCTGGCTGGCCGAAGGCCTGGGCCACCCCTGCCAATGGTGAAGGAAACGGCGGAGAGAACTTGTGCAGACCAAAAGATGAGTTCCGGATGAGTACGTCTTATCCCATCGGCTCACTCTAACGACGGCTACGCCAAGTATTTTTATCGGACAGTCCCACTCGCCCCAATGGATGCAGAGAACGGTAGGCCCCATCAATGTTACCTTCGAGCCTCGCTGCCGCAACTAACTGGCATATCCACCACAAGTCGGTGCAGGTGCTCATCTGCGTAAGTGGTCAGGCTGGTATCAAGAGGGGGCAAGGAGGCCGTGAGATGACCTCCGGCACCGTCATTGCTATCCCCACTCGAGGTAAAACACTGGCACGGGAGCCGCCAAGGACTCGTGGTTCCAGCACCTTTCCCTATATGACCCGCGTGGAGGAAGGAGCCTCCAACGAGTGGTTGGAGCCTGTCAGCGATGATGTATACGATACGCTGGAAGCAATAAACTCATAAAACACGGAATAACTATGGTGAACTTGATTATTGGACTCCTACCGACCTGTTTTCGGCAAGGATGTGGCGAGAGAAAAATTAGTGGGAGACCATGTGCCCCTGGGTAAGCGCGTGCTGATGACCCACTGGTGCGGCAGCATTAAGAAGATAGGTCTATATGACTCGTGAAGGACTTGCTGGAAGGACTCCCCTGAGATTTTTCGATGCACCGCATCGAACCCAACCCGCAAAGTACGACCGAGCGTGCTGGAGGGGTGTCAGGATCTGCAAGGAGCAGAAGATTGACGTCATCTCGCTGTGGGCGGCGGGCTCAGCGCTCGACTGTTTCGAAAGCGATTACCGCCGCTGCACTACGCGACGGCGAGGTATGGGATTTGATTTCTTATAAGGTGAAGCTCGAAGGCCTCGCCCATCGTGGACATCATCACGCCGGTAGCCACCGGTTCGAGCAGACTGACGGCGGCGTGATCACCAATACCGCCATCAACGACAAGCGCGGATGCATGGACGCGTGCTCTATCCCGTGGCTCTGTTCATGGACCCGACATACACCTTTCACCGTGCCTGCTGCACATCGTCGCTGGTACTGCCGATGCCATCAACCATGATGGAGCAGTACTTCTGTGCCTCGCCCAACGACATCAGCGACGGTTTCTGGAGACGCTGATAAAGACGTTGATGCAGCGGGTGCCCGTGGCCATGGAAGGAACCTGACAACTATGAGGCCCGCGCCGAACTGATGTACGCCCGCACCTTTGGCTGCAATGGTATCTTAGCGATGGGGAACGGGTGGCAGCGGATGGCCCATGCACGCCATCGAGCACGCCCCTTCGGCTCTACTAAGTGACATCACGCATGGTGTCGGACTTGCCATCATACGCCCCGATGGATGAAACATGTGCCTCGAGAAAACGATGGAACGCTTTGTGAAGTTCGGGCAAGAACATCTCACGGCATCACGGAAGGAACTGATGAAAGAGATAGCTGAACAGGTCATCGACCGCACCCTATAAAGTTCTTCGAATCCATCGACATCTCCATGCACCTCCGCGAGGTGGGCATCGACGAAAGCCGAGTCGGAGAGATGGCTCACCATGTAGCCTCCATCGACCATTTGGAGAACTGTCCCTTCGCACCCCTGTCGGAACAGGACATCGCCGAGATTATCACCGCATCGCTATAAGGAATTAGTTTTCGTAGCATTGAATGTGAAAGCGCCTCGACAAGACCGAGCAGATGGTCAGGCGAGGCACAATATGTCTAATTGTTATAGAAGTCAGAGGATGATAACGGCTCTGTTTTCCTCCAGCCTTATCTCTGTTTGGCGAAATGAGGTGGTCTGACCATCGTGGATGACAGACACATCGATCCTCTCGACGGATACGCCTCGAGCTTGCTCGCTTTGCTTGCAAAGAACTCTTCGATGAGAGTCCCGTCGTGTTCGGTTCTAGCAGAAGTTCAGGCACGCCCACAGTGACGACGGGGGAGGGAAGAGTGAACTTCTTCGTAAAGTCATAACGATGGATCGGTTATCGTGGATAACTCATACGCGCATATCTCCGATGCTTTTTCGGTGTTTAGGCGCAATATAACTATTTTCGGTTAAGAAACGAAAGAACACGGATGCAAGTCATATCTTTCTTTAATAAGACCTCAAAAGGGCATCTTTGCAAGTGAATTGGGTGTCTTTCTCAATTCAATTGAGCATCTAAAAATACTAAATAAAATGAAAGAATTAACTATACGGAAAATTATTATTTTCTCTCATTATCTTTATTTGTGCTTATTATTACTACTGCACACTTGTAATTCATCTTTGGTATTATTTGGTTATCCTATGTGTAGTATTATTACTTGATTTATTTTTATATTTCACCTTGAATTTGAATTTTAATCTGACTTCTATTACAAGACAATTGCACAAATCTATATTTCTTCTTATTTCTATACTTTTTATTATAGCAAAGTTTGATGGAAATAAGGCGAAACTTATAGGCTTCCTTTGAATGGTTATACCTACAAAATAGAGTAGACAAGATTTTATTTACATCTAAAGGGCACAATTTTGGTAGATTTTATTCCTTTACCCCAATATTCTTTAATGGCAGATAAAGATATGACTAAATTATATGACGTTTTATTGGAACCCAAAGAACCTATAAAAAGGAATATATATAATTGAATCTAATCAGCCTGGGACCACAGACGCAAGGAAAGATAGAGCGATATCACAGATTGACGAAAATGTACTAAGTTAAACCATTATTCTTGCTCCTTAAGAACTTGAAAAGGCTATTGACGAGTGGGTGAAATATTAGAAGGAGAGAATGTTTCATGAATAGTTAGATAATCTCACAACTAAAGACGTATATTTAGGGCAGAGGGAGAAGATAAAGATAAGAGAAACACTAAAGCAAAAATTAATCAATAAAAACTGATAGTATTATAAGGTAACGTTTTATTGTATCTTTGCAACACAAAAGATACATTATGTCAAAAATGCCAAAAGCCAACTGATGACCGTGAGCACTTCAAGAGAAGCTAAATGTGGGGGAACGAACTGTCCGTGCCCGATTACGAAGAGACCTGACCATGGATCCAGGTCGCACAACGTGCGTATAGGCCGATGACTCACCTCCTCACGTCCGGAGAAAGGCGAACCTGATAGTGTCGCTCGGTGTGGTAATGAGAGTACTCAATGCCCTGCAACTGAAGACGATATTCTATCGGCAAAAAGATGACGAGTTAGGGACATATGGTGCAAGACTTGGGCATCAAGAATAAAAACGAGCCTCTAAAAGATAAGAACAATGGAAAACTATATGTCATGAAGCCTGTGACTTTGGATGATGGATAAGGAAGAAGGTAGGCACTCTTGGGCATGAAAACCTAGAGCAATAGTCCGTTAGATATTATGCTGCATCAGCAGCGAAAACTAAATATATCATTTATCCTTTTCTTTATTTAATGGCGTGTTCGGGCTTTTCTCGAACACGTCAATAATTCGTTGTGCGTAATAGGCATTGATCATCTTCGTAGGCGACCGATGGACGTACCAAGTTCTTGCACATAATTTTTCGCCACATTGAGGTGCTGTGAACAGTGTTGAAAGCAAATTCAAGTTTTCTCTTGTCGCGTCCTAACAATCTGTAAGACTCTAGGAACTGCTTTTGCGTCGCGAAAGCAAAACCTCTCGGAAACGTGTGGTGTAGTACTCCACCATCGCGCCCGTCCATACTCTCATCCGTACAAAAATACAAGCGCCGACTGCCATTAGGTAACTCGTGGATGACAAGTGACACGACCCTATGCAAGGACTTGCACCATGCCTTTAGCGCATAGGCTTTGCCTTCGGTCTCTCCTAAATCAAGCTCATTGACTTTGGATATGTCGATGTTCCTTACGTCAATCTTATCACCTTTGACACGAGGACGGCCGGGCTTTCCTGTGGGTTCCCCGTCCCACGTGTAGAACAAGGCTGCGTCATGACGCAAGCGGCTCACAACATGAATCCATCTTCATTACCTTGTCGATGAAAGGTCTTTTGGAGAAGGTTGAGTTGGCGACAAGAACCTGCCAATACGCTGTAAGGTTGCATCGTCCTCCAATACTTTGGCATACCAGTCGTATAGGCTCATCTCTTTTTTCTCCTCGCCTTTTTCCAATGTGGTCTGCACAGCCTTCAGCATCATACACTCATGCAAGTCCACGTCTATCACACCGATGCCGAGAATCTCAAGACCGTGCTTTACAGTACCTGCACAGCCCGACCAAAACGTACCCACGATGCAGGTATAGCTTCCCAGCCTTCTTGATGAAGCTTGGATCAATAACGATGGCATTGCGACCCACTCAGCTTGAAGGCGAAAGCACTTAGCCACATATTACTTCGAGCAGCTCACGCTGCGTCTGCCGTCTGCCGATAGCATTGTTCGCCACGCTTTCCATAGCGTCCCATCTGCGTGAAATTGCATTTCCTCGGGATGACCATCAAAAGAAAAAGTATCCATGACGTTTGTTTGAATACTTTTTGTTTAACTTTGCCCTCATCCTCCAGCACTAAATGTTGCTTTGCAGAGCTTCATATATCGGCTAATCAGTTGGTTATCAGCATAAACTTTATTGTCTTTTTGCATCTAGAAAGTTACTGAAATTCAAATGAGATAGCTGATTTCATTATGTTATTTTTGTTACCTAATTATCTCTTTTTAGAGACCTGTCATGTTTTCTTTCTGCTACAATTCCCTGTTAGCTTAGGGACGAAAGATCTGCAAAACCACATTTTTTAACGGACTATTGATTCTAAAAATAAGATCCAGACATACAAAAATGAGTCTTGATCAGAGGAATGCTTCATACTTTGATTTTTAAAGTTTATTCTCTGTCGTATCATCCTTTATTTTAGCATTTCGGTGATACCCTATGCCTCTACAAATGAATCAATGAAAATCAGTTCTATACTCTTTACTCTGCAGCATAAATTCTTAGAGAACTCCAAGTGTCTGAGAAACAAAAGTTCTCAAAACACTTGGATATATCAGAAATTTCCACCCTATCTTGGTGCTGCAAAACATAACAAGTAAACAAAAACTGACATGGAAAAAGATAGTAATTAAAAACGAGAAGATCACTTCTTCGGTGGAATTTATCACATTATGGACGTTTTTTCAAAGTTGGGCTTTGAAAGACAAGGATGGCAAGCAACAGACAGATATCTTTCGGAGTAATATACACATACCGCTGTATCTTCACCAATAACTGGATGTCTACCGAGAAAGACATCATTACATTTTTATAATGAGCGTGGAGCAAGCGAAAAAGAACTTCGACATACAGAACAATGACTTCGGATGGTCGAATATGCCTTTTTCCTTTATGGCTGAGAACATGGTTTTCATGATGGTTACCGCCATGCTGAAGAACTTCTATCTCTATCTCGTCCGTCATATCAGCAATAAGGTCAAGCCATTGAAAAGACAAGCAGGCTGAAAGCTTTTATCCTGCATTTTGTCAGCGTGCCAGCAAATGGGTACGCACTGAAGGCAGAACGTTCTGAACCTATATACAAATAAAACCTACTACGCTGAGATCTTCATTGAATAAACAGTATTTCTTTATGGTTATCATACTTCCCTCATTGGTTTGGGTGGGAGATTTTATGCTTAGAAAAAGACCCAAGAAACACCGAAGCACCTCATATCAACATATAGAGCCCAAAAACATCTCAACATATAAAAATTTTCTACAAGAAAAAAATACTGCGGAATTAAGGCATAGGAAAAATGTGCAAAAACCAATCTTAAGGAACTAAAAGTCCCTTATGGAGGTACTTTTAGTCAACTTTAGATGCTATATAGAAGTTCAAATAAGCTATTTGAAGCCCAACAAACAATTATATTTGAAATTAGCAGTATAGCTGCAAATAACGAATTATGTGACAGACGAAATAAAGGGGATAAAGAGGGGTATCAATTTTGACACATCTCCTAATAATACATTAGCCTAAGAACTGTCCAACTCCATCGTCATCATCATTAAAAATCAGTGTTCATCTCCATCAGGGAACATGATACCCAAAAATTTCATCTTCATTGTAGTCATTCTCCTCTTCTTCGCTCTCAAAATGACTCGTAATCCTCATTGTAATCTTTCATATTCGTGAAGTTAATTAAAAATAATTTATTATTTGTTTAGCTTTGCAAAGATACGATTTTTATTTAAGAACTATTGCTGTCCAGTAAACATTTTTATTATATATTATGTTAAGCATCTTGATGGGTGGACTCACCTTGTCATAATGCTCTTCGGTGTTCTCAAACACTTAGATTCTCTGCGGGAAGTAGAGATAGGCATGAAGGTTGGAAGTAAAATAAACTACATCATCTTTGGAATGGACTACGCTATTCGTCGTAGTACGCTTGCTGATGCCAATAAGCGTCGCCCACAAGAGTTCTCTGTAGCGTTTATGCGTACCTTAGAGCCTTATAGTTTTTAGCGGACAGCAGCCCAAAAGATGAAAAAAAAACATGGAAATTGATTAGGGGGACTTAGATTCCAAAAATGAATGCGAGTTCACCTCGTTTTGGTCAAGCTGATGATGCAGACCATCTATCAGAATGACAGACGCTGCATTAAAGCACATCGGCACACAGCAGTTCGGTATGAAGTTCCTGCTTCGTGGCTTGTATGCCCATAATGGCTTGCTGTATTTCCACACCCAGATGGAAAACGGCACGAATATGCCGTACTCAGTGGATTTTATCACATTTAAGGTGGTTGATAAGAAGGTGGCAAAGCGCACCGCCATACAGGGACAAGTATTGCAGCCACTTCGTACCTATCATCAGGTGATGCAGGTGCGTGGCATGGGCAGTGAACACACAGTGTTTGCGCTCGAACAGTTTTCTCTTGCAGAAGATAAGCAGCTTGAAGTGACGCTCTATGAGAGAAATGGCGGTCGCACACAGACCTTTTATGTAACGGCAGAAGACCTGCAGCTGGCAAAAAGATTGATAACCTCAAACTGAAATGGTAATGAAGAAGAACAATATCTTTCTGACAGTATGCGTTGCGGTGGCCATGACTTTACTCTGCCATCGCAGGCACAGCGACTGATACCCAAGCAAAAGGGAATAGAGGTCGTGAGGGAGTATTCCACTTATCAAAGGAGAAAAGTTCCTTGCAGCTGACAATCTCGGCATGGGAACATCACTCACCCGCTATCTGGGACGTGAGAATTATACCTTTGTTATGGCAGAGTATGAACAGCAGAATATGCCGTACAGAAGTTATAACGTAAAACTCAAGGATGCACTCTTGCAGGTGGGCTATATGCACCCTGTTCTCTCCGACAGAGGTAAGAACGTGTTTCTCTATGGTGGTATATCCGCCTTGGGTGGCTATGAGCAACTGAACGAAGACAAAAAGTTACTGCCCGATGGGGCAACACTGCTCGACCGTTCCCGCTTTGTCTATGGCGGTGCTGTGCATGGCTCGGTGGAAGTGTTCCTAACGGACAGGGTTCTTTTTCTTGTAAAGGCGCAGGGACGCTTCCTCTTTGGAACGGACGTGTATCGTTTCCGTCCGGCTGTTTCAGCAGGACTAAGGTTTAACTTTTAAGTAGAAGAAAAGATGAAGAAGATATTGAATATGATTTGGGTAATGGGCATGCTGTCCCTTGCCGTGTTTTGCCTATCTGCTTGTGATAGGGATTTGGATGTTCAGCAGTCTTATCCGTTTACGGTGGAGACAATGCCGGTTCAGAAGGACATCATAAGGGGACAGACGGCTGAGATACGCTGTACGCTGAAGCGAGGTGGTGAGTTTGCTGACACTCGCTATACGATACGTTATTTCCAGTCTGACGGCAAGGGCTTGCTAAGAAATGATAACGGCACAGTATTCAAGCCGAACGACCGCTATCTGCTGACGAAAGATATGTTTCGCTTATACTACACTTCGCTGTCATCTGACCGCCAGACGATTGATGTATATGTGGAGGATAGTTTTGGGAAAGTTCAGCAGCTGACCTTTAGTTTTAACAACGAGCGAGAAGAGGGCAAGGATAAGCCTGCATCTTCTCGCCACTAAAAGCGTAATTGATGCGAACGATAAATGCTTTCATTTTACTTTGTGTATTCTGCCTGTTCTGTCAGCCGACCCTTGCCCAGCGCAGGGTGCGGCTGGCAGACTTGCCTCCTTTTGAGCGTGCAGTAGTTGTAGTGAAATACTTTGAGGGTATGCACGGCTGGAAGAATTATCCGTATGTCGGCTATGGGCATCAGCTGCAACCAGGAGAGCACTTCACGGCGAATATGATGGAACGGCAAGCGGACTCACTGCTCCGTGCCGACCTTTGGAAATGTTTTGAACACTTCAAGGGGTATGGCAAAGATGCCCTGCTACTTAGCCTCCTTGCCTATAACGTGGGTGTGGGGCGACTGCTCGGCTATGGCAAACATTCTAAGAGTAGGCTGCTGCGAAAGATAGAAACAGGAGATAGAAATATCTATCAGGGAGTATATTTCGTTCTGTCGATATAAAGGAAAAATCTTGAGTGGGTTAGTCAGGCGCAGACAAGTGGGGTTTGTGCTGTTTTTATTTCTTGACAAATGTCATTTGATTTGTTCATTATCAGCATTTGCATTTCAATTCTTTTTAGTTTTTCTTTATATTTAATTTATAAATTTACTTTTACTTTCTGGGTTCAGATGAAACCAACTATCTTCCTCTGTTTTCCAACTAAGATTTTTTTGTAACCTCCTCGGGTTTCAGGTAAGCCTCTATATGGGGTTTGTTTACATACAACAGAAATCGTAATACACTCTTGGCGCTTTTGTTGTTTTTCCTCCTTAGTGAATAGAGATCTCAAAATTGTTTAAAGTGTATATATGCTCCGCTTCATGACTCTCACCATTCAATGCAAGCCGGCACATAAAATTCTCATAATATACTCGTTTATGCTCGGTATATTATTAAGTATTTCGTCCATTCGTAACATGTTCTCAAAAGATGTATTATAACAGAAACTTGAAAAAGCCTCTAACATTCTTCGCATAATATTGCCAATACTCATTTCCTGCATTTCGTCTAAATCTTTTTGGGGACATGCGTTATTTGCATACTCAAATATATGCGTTATTAATTTTTTTGTATTCGTTTCTCTCTGTTTGCTCTTCTATACACTTATTTTTAACTCAAGAAACTTCTTACATTTATCATTTAGTTCTATTCTAATTTTAACTAAGTCAAATACAGACTGCAGATCGTGAGACATAACAAGTAGCCTACTATTTGCATTGCCTTTTGTTATGTTACCAAATTGGTATCTCAATAATGACATTACGCCCAACCTGTTTCCATAGTCAAAACTTGATATAGGATCATCTATTACTATTAAGTATTCTGATGTATATTTGTCTTCATCTTTCTTTTCCACTAAAGAGACATGGCAAAAGAAATAACAAAGGCCTAATATATTTTCGTTCGCCTACGCTAATTTTCTTGGGCTTTACCCTTTTCCCTTTAACCAAAAGCTTATAACAATCCTCTCCTGCAACAAGCTGTATTTTTCGGTTACTATAGAATACGTACTGCAGTTCTTTGTTAATATACTTTAACGCTATGTCAGTACGTTCTTTCTTTTATTTTCAGTTCCTTGATATCTGTTTCTATTTTATCCTTTTCCTCTTTCAGTTTCTCGATTTTCTAGAATTTGCTCTTGGTTAGTCTAAAGGCCTTTTTGTATTCGTTTTAATGCTGAAGAAAATTGTTTTTCTTGCCATAAGGTCATTTTCAAGCCGAGCTTTATCAAGCAACTTCTTCCGCTTGTTAACAGTATCATTAAAGATTTCTACACATTTTTCTATCTGTTTCTATTCTTGTTTTTCCAAGTAGAAAGAGCTTTAATATAATCATTGATTATCTCATTAGTAAATGGTCTCTCTAAAGGTTTATAAATCTCACGTCTTCGTTGTTCTATGATATTCCGATGATAGTTAATACTTTGTTTAGATTCCCTTGGCTGTGGTAGCATTATGGAGCTCTTTTGCATTCAAGTCGCCTGGAAAAATTCGGTAAATCCATTTCTATTACCGAAAAAAAGTTCTTGTTCTGAAATTATCCTTGAAGTGAACTCTTTTGCTTTCCTCCATCAAAAAGATGTGACAACACTTCTGATATAGAAGTTCTATCCTCTGTTGTAATTTCTCTTAAACACAGTGGACAAAAAGTTCCAACCTTCTTCTAATATGTGTTGTGTATGATTTACTTCAAAAATGTTGAGGTTCTTGGCTTATTTTATTTAAAAAGCTCCATTAGGCGACGCTCTTTTCGTCAATTCGGTGAGTCTATGGGTTTCTTGAGTAACTCTATTAGGTCATCCAAATTGTTAGGTAAATTTAGTTCTCCTGCATCCCAAACGATCGGTTGAGAATCCTCTGATTGTAAATATAAGTTTTTATCAGCCATTACTCGTTCTCGCAATTCTGAGTATGACTCCGTTGGCTCATCTAATTTCATCAATTTATCAACCAATTCTTCTGTAACACGACTTTTTAACAGAATTACCTTTCAAATCACGGTCTATATCTGCCCATCCTCCTTCCTCACGCAGCCCATTCCGTAGCTGTTCCCCAATAAAAATAATGGTGAGATATTATCCCATTTATTTTCACACTTCTTTATTAGCTCTTCTTGTTGGCTAACTTCTTCAACCTTTTTTGTAGTTTTTCGTTATTTGCATTAATTTGTTCATCTAATTCGAGTTTGCTCACCCTAACATAACGATAGCATTAAGTCCGTCATCTTTAATCTTTACATTATTCTGTAGAAAATCTTCATCAAACACAAAAGACATTAGATTTATACTCGTCTGTTATAGGAACATCACTACTCACAATATAGTTTGTTTCCGTACCTTGTATTACATTCTCTTCACGTTTTTATTCGTTCCTCTTCACTTTTCGCATAATTGTTTTCAGACATCGCGCTATGGTACTTTTTACCACTACCATTTTCGCCCATAGAGAATCACTCTAATGGATATTTATAGAAGAGTTGCAACTCGGTTTCTTCTTCAAAATATCCTCCTTTTATTTTTATCTTCTTGAAATTCTCAAACATAAGGCTATAAGGTTATTTTTGCAAATATACATTATTTTATTTAAATTCAATACAATAAAATTGAATTTTGTGACTTTCTTTTGCTTCTTTGCTTTGGTCGCCTGCTTGTTCAAAGATCAAAGAAAAGAAGCCACGCAAATTTTCGGTTTACGTGGCTTTTACTATTATTCAGAACACTATTTCTGCACTTTCGTTATTCTACTTATTCGTTTGTTGGGATGTTTGTCAAAAGCCCACGAGTTGTTGAGAGCATTGCTCGAAAAATTTATTTCATCATCGGGCAAAGTGCTGTGAATACTTCCACCCATGACTAGCCCACAATTTTGCAGGACTTTCTGCCGTGCGTCTTCCTTGCTCCCCGCAACTACATCAAACACTCCATCGAAGATGTATTACGTTCGAACTCTGTAAACTTTCTTCTTCATAATCTTCTATGTTGCTTTCCAAATAATTGGGAAATATTTGTAATTTATTAACTGTTCATTATCAATCACTTAGCGTGAAGTTTGTTAGTACGATGACTTCAGAAGAAGCAACAGCCACCAGCCCGGCATGGGAACACCGGGTATGGAAAGGCTACGAACAACAGACCTATCAGACAAACTTCTATGAGTTGACACGGACGTATCCGCCCAACAATTTACTTCTTCAGAATATAGGTAAAACGCAACAATCTTATCGGAGATGACACCCGAAGGTCCATCAATTATGAAAAGAGTCGTTTATGAAGTTGTCCAAAAAGTCTGTATGTTATTCTTTATCCCATCTGTATGGCTCATATTTCCTACTATTCTTGAGTACCGAGAAAATGATGTTGGACATCTTTCGGCTATTTTGACTATGGCTTCCTGCGGTTTCATGGACTGTTTTGTATCCCGCATAGGCCATTCCCAGTCCGTAATCTCTGTAGATGGCTATCCATGCAGCCTCTATGATCATCGGTCCGAGATGCTTGTTGCCACGGAAGGTCTTCTCTCCGCTTGCGGTTTTCTCTCCACTATTATGACAGGTCGGTATTAGGCCGAGATAACTGGCGAACTGGTTCTCGTTACGAATCTCTTCACATCGTAGATTTCTGTCAGTATACACATGGCTACACCTACACCTATGCCAGGTATCGACATCAGAAGCTCGTAATTGTTCCCTATACCTGTTGGTCTGCGCAAGCCTTCGTATGGATTTTTGTCGCATCCAAGAGTGTCTCGGCGTATCGTCTCCACCTGCTTTGACGAGCAAGTCCAACGACAATCTTGAGGAGGAAAGCAGCACGACATCCTCCTTGAGCCATTTGATGAAAGCCCTTGACCAGTGCGTCCCCGGTCTTGCGAACTGCTCGGGTATCTCCACGCCATTGCAGTGCAGCAGGTGCTTCACCCTTGCCTTGTAGCCGAGAGTTGTTTCTGTATGGTCTTCCTTATGCGGATGACTGACCTGTCATCGATATTCTCTTTCTCACGGATGTATATGGGACGGATGTCACCGGCGCGCAAGGAGCGCGCAAGTTTGGCTGCATCTACCTTATCGGTCTTCATCACCTCCTCGTACTGGGTGGTCGGAACATCTGCGGCATGGGTCACGACACAGTTGATGCCGTACTCCTTGAGAGCGTAGTATGTGGAAAACCGCTGAAGCCGGACTCGTACACGGCATGGTACTCGCCATCAGGGAAATGCTTCTTCAAAAAGTCAAAGAGCGTCTTTGCGGAGGCTTGCTGCGGGTGCCTCTCTTTGTAACCCGACTCGGTCAGCACACAGACCTCCCAAGTTTTTGCGTGCACATCAATTCCGATGTAAATCTTTTGTCCTTTAAAGGAAATTTTGTTTCTTTGCATATCGGTACGGTTCTAATTGTTTGTCATTTGTCGTTTGCACTACAAATATACAATCCAATTATTATCGTACCAACATTTTCCTTGCAGACTATGAAAAACACCGCGGTGGTTTGCCATGCGGCCGGAGGCGCGAAGCCTCCGAAGAGCGGCATCCGACTTGTCTCTGTGTGTTAGCCTTTGCAAAACATAGTAACTTAAAATTCAACTTTTAATAATCTGTATTCCTTTTGGCTCTCCATTGGACAGTCTGCGGTGTTTGAGCCAAAAGTGATGTGCGCTATAACTGTATGCAAAGAACTTGTCAAGTTCCGTTTCTTTTGGCTATTTTTGTTGATAGCCGACCTTAACTCCTCTTTGCTGTCGGATAGGGTTATTGCATTGATAACCCTGATGAGAATATGCGGTATCTCGTCCGCACAGTTATAGATAATGTTTTTCAATTTCTGTTTTTCATATCTGTGACCATTTAATTGTTCATATTTTATGCAGTCGCTTTTCATCCGTTGGCAGATTAGCCTTCGATTGGCATTGACAAGGTTCACTATCTGCTCGTGGTACTCGGTGTTCTTGTTGCACACTCCACGACTTTGCACCACTTCCAATGTCTTCAGTGACACCTCTATCGTCTCTATCCGCTTGCCCTCAATGGTAGCCGATAGGATAAGTGAGTCCTCTTTAAGATAATATTCGTTTGAGAATACGCAATGGTGCATGGTTGCTCCCTCCTCCAAATGTTCTTGCACGCCTCTAATACGTGGACTTGGATAGTGCCGTCCGTGAAAACAGATACCGAAAAATTTTTGATTTGAGTTCCTTGAAATGTTTTTCGTCTTCCATTGCCTTCTTTTGCTTCTGTTCTATTTCCTTCCTTTCACGCTGTCTGAGAAGTTCCTCGTATCTGCGGTCGTGTTCGCCTTTAAGGTCTGTGGGGCATAAATATTTTGGATTATGAATATCCTCACCTAATCTTCTAAGTGTATCTACATAATCACTCCAAAGGAAATATCTGTAATTATTGCTGTCCGGTAAAACTTTTTGGAGGCTATCTGTGTTAGTTAAAATAGACTTAAACTTATTATTTCTTATAATTATCGGTTATTATAGGTCTTTTTCTTGTCAAAAATAAGTGCGTTTTATAATACTTACAGTTTGAAACTGAAAACCAAGCCTACGGATGAGTAAAACGGCTGCAATACCGATGGATAAAGAGATACAAAAGCTTTCAGTTTATTTTTACCGGACAGCAATAATCTGTAATATCATAACCCTTACGGACTGCAATCTTGTAGGACTGCGAGTCAGTTCTTCAAAAAGTTCTCTTGTTGTCAAGAAAGTAACGTGAGTGGTCTGTGCGACCTGCTTTTTAACAATGTTTCCACACGGCTATCTGTAAGCAATGCAGGAATAAGCTGGGTAGGCACGATGCCATAGAAATTATTCTTAAAACCATTTCTGCGAAGTATGTCTGTAACCTTGAACTTCGGATATATCGGTGAGTAGGCAATATGCTGATAGGCTTTATTATCGTTACGTATTGCCATAGGACTATAATAGGAAAAGGTATCAACATAGTGTCCCAATACTCTCTGTATGGCAACCACAGTTTTTCGTCCCTGCATATTCCACCAATATTGCCCAATCTCAATGATTGAAGTTTGTGCTTTGTAACCTTTCTCCATACCCACAACAAGTAGGAACATACGTAATATTTGAAACTCTCCACAAGTGGTAAGTATGGTGAAATACTGCTTCTGCTGCAACTTGCGCTCGTATGTTTCCTTGACCTGCAACTTTGCCCTGCAATGAGGGCAAGTGCAAGTTTCTCTATGTTTGTTCATTACCCAACTATGCCCACAATCCATACAAGTGGTGCGACCTTTGGGCAGTCGGTAGGCGAAGTGGTCTATGCACTCACGGAATGCCCACTTGCTTTGTGTCTTGGTTATTGGGCGAAGATGCTTGCTCTGTTCCAAAACAGCCTTTTCAAATTTGTTTCTCGGTTTCATAGGCTTAAAAATCAAATAGTGATGGTTGTACTTGGGTTGCTATGTTCTGGTCTTTTTCACTCGTGCGTTACGGCTCTGTAACTTGGCAAGTTCCTCACGCTGATATTGTTTAATGGCTTCCTGCCTTGCTTCGGCTTTTTCTTCCTCCGTGAGTTCCACAACGTGATTAACGGCTACTTGGCAAGAAACAGCCTTACCCACTTCTATATCGTCCTCATCGTAGTAGTGAACAGCCATAGAGAAGATTTTTTCGAGCTAAGCTCTCAACAACTCGTCATCATCATCAAAGCCGTTGCAACCGCTTTTCTGCACTTCATTAAGAATGTAGGTGATGCACTCCTCGATATTCTTGTTAGGTTTCATCAAGTTAGGGGCAAACAATGGGTCTGCCATAGCACGCTGATTGAGATACTCGGCTATTGTCCGTGTGAAATGTTCTGTACCTTTCATTCTCGTATATGTTTTGATGTTGTTAATACTTGGGAATTTCTACTATTTGATTGATGCGTCCATACAGGTAGGCTCTTAGGCTTGTTCTGTCGGGTGCGTAATACTCTGACCATTGTCCGTACTGATTGACAAGGTATTTCTTCAGTACATCAAAGAAGTCAAAGCGATAGCCTTGCAGGGGAATGGCTGTTCGGAAATAGGTGTTTGAGTTCACTGCCTCACATAGCCAATTCTCGAGCAAAGCTCTCAACAACTCGTCCTCACGGCTCATACACTCGTCACGATTGAGTTTTGCACGCAGGATATATACTTTGCTATTACAAAGGCTCTCCAAAGGGAGTACGTCCCATTGTACAAACTTAATTGCCAACACTTGCTCACTTTTTTTAGCCGTAGGGTTAATGCGGTAATGAGAGGAGGAGCTATATCCTTTTGGCTTTCGCCGATTTTCAATTCTGTTCATCGAAGATGTTGTATTTGGCTTTCCCTTCGGTCGCCCTCTTCGAGTTCCTTTTTGCTTATCCATAGTGACATTTTTTTTATGCGTCCAAAGATCGGAGTATGCTGATTTTTCGGGCAAAGCCCTCAACAACTCGTCCTTTTTGTAGCAAAATAGAGGTAGCGGGGTGGGCTAGCACAAGGTTTTGTCGGAAAATACGACCCAACGGTGTGGAGATTTTCCAGACAAACCAAGCGGCATAGACCTTTTGAAAGCCACAAGCCCCGTACTACCTTTGCGGATAAAAAGGGAACAGCATCCGTCTTCTTCATTTTCGCATATTGTGGAGCATTGGAAAGGAAGCGAAAGTGCAACGCCTCGTAGTGGAAAATAGAAAAAGGTGACTATCTCAAAAATGCGAGATAACCACCTGATGAACGATAAATGAAAGTGTTTACAGATTACATCGTCGTGCTTCTCAAAGCACGCAAAGCAGGATGGCACAGAGAATTGCCAGCCAGAAGAGAATGCTCAGCAGCGTAAATGTCACTTTTAGAATCACCCTAACTATAAAGCGTAGTATCAGAAAGCCTGCAATGACAGAGACGACAGTTACGACTTGCGGCGTTACCATCTTCGAGATAAGCCAAATGGCACCGATAACGACGGAAAGCAGGGTGGTGAGTTTGATGAAGCGTGTCCAACCGAAGCGGCGGACTTGCTTGGGAGAAGTTGGCTGCTGCCTGTTCCTCCTCGGTTTTGTTCGATACGTCTGCCTTGATGAAGGCAGGTGTGTGCACGTCTTGATTCATGATGATTGTATTCATAATCGGGGCTTTTAATAGTTTCAAGAGCGATAACAAGATGCGCAGACTACACAAAGACAAGTGTTTGCAAAACTCTTGACGTGTGGAGTGGAGCGTTTATCTTGGCTCTGACATCACAAAGCTCCCGATGGTAGTTACATCAAGTCATGCTTTTCACCGCCCTATCGTTGGCAGACCATTGACCTCGATGAGCAGCACGATGGTACCGGTCAGCTCGGTGTACAGTCTGTCGTATTCTGTACCTGCCGCAAAGTCGTCCGTGAGTTCGTACTTGGCAAATACCGCTTGAATTGCCTTGCTGTTCAGTAAAATTAGTGCTAACCTTTCGGGAAGCGGACTTGGCAGCTCCTTCTCAAACTCCTGCTCCAGCACGGAAACAAGGGTATCATACTTTGAGAAATGCAGGTTGTAGTACAGCACCTCGCTTGCCATCGTCTCTGCTTCGGGTAGGGAGAAACCTTGCGCCACGGCATCGCAGTAAGCCGTCAGAGCCTCGTCTGCTCGAGCGGTTACAAACGCATTGTCATTCACTCTCTCTGGAAAATGCTCTCCGAGATATGATTCTAACTTCAAACGGAAGTAAGAAAGTTCTTTCTTTGTTGTTGCCATAGTTTATATTGATTTTTAGCGTTATACATTATATTATAGTCCCATTGCCGAATTGAATTTTTCCGAGCTTGTCGGCGAGTTGCTCCATATCGTGTTCTATCTTCTTATTGGTGATGCGGGCGTAGATTTGCGTTGTCTTGATGTTAGTGTGCCCCAACATCTTACTTACAGATTCGATGGGAACTCCCTTGGTTAGGGACATCGTGGCAAATGTGCCTTTGCGAGGTGGAAGGTCAGGTTCTTTTTGATGCCGCAAAATATCGGCAATTTCTTTCAGATACGAGTTGGTCTTCTGATTTGTCAAAATAGGAAATAGCTTTCCCTCACGATAAGTCTGTTGGCTGTATTTGGCAATGACAGCCTTAGGAATGTCCAGCAGGAGAACATTGGTCTCCACGCTTGTTTTCTGTCGCTTAGTCATAATCCATTGCTTATCATCCATTGTAACGATATTCTCGGGAGTAAGATTCGCCACATCAATATATGCCAATCCAGTGAAGCAAGAGAAATGAAAATGTCCCTCACCAATTCCGGACGCTGAATACCCAGTTTTCGTTGGCTATCGTAAGATTTCTTCGTCTGTGAGAAATCCTCTATTGACAGGCTCAAGATGAAATCGGTGGTCCGCAAACGGATCGTGGAGGAGAATGCCACGCTTTTGGGCATAGAGTGTTACCGTCTTGAGGGTTTTCATTTTCTTGACCGACGTGTTGTAAGAGCAATTTGCCGTCGTATTCAAGTACAGTTCAAAATCTTGAATGACAGATGCGTTAAATTCTTGCAGACCGATGTCTTTTTCTTTTGTATTTCAACATAAGGAATTCTGCAAAATGTCGGCAGCAGGACGCTGTACTTCTGCAAACTTGCCTTACTGATGGTATGTCCGATTCTTTTCTCGGATGTCTTCAATGAACTTGTCGAAGACTGGAAGAAAAAGAGCTGAACTCCCTTGCTTTTTACCAAAATAGAAAGAGCGTATTTTTATCCAAGGACAGGGATTCGTCTCCCTCCAACTTTCGGTAGATGCCGTTCAGCGTGGTGGAGATTGAATCAATGAGGCGTTGACGGACAATGCCTCTGCCGTTCTTCCTTTGAGGCGGTTAGTCGTGTTATTCCACAAGGATTTGTCCACAAAGATTTTGGTGGAACCGAGATTTGCCATTTCTCCACAAAGGAAGATACGCAACATTACAGGAGACTTTCCTTCTTTGTTCTCATAGTTTGAGCGTAGGTAGTAGGACACCTAAAATTCGTTCTCATAACGTGTCATTTTTTTATGCTATTACAGCCACAAAGTTCAACATAAAAACTGAAAGAGAAAAGAATTGTGCAAGTCAATAAGGTAGTCATAATCCCGTCACTGCTACATTTTTGGATGTTGTCTTTTTGTGTAGCACCATGCGTAGCAGAAATGACCGAGTGTTGACTATCAAAAACATAGGGTTATGCCGTCAAACGATAAGGCTATATATAAGAAAAATCGTTGTAAAAACCTTGATTTTTACAACGATTATCTGAATTTTAAAGGCTAAATTGACTCTTTGTGAAGCCCTTTTGAAACCTTTTCAGCGGGAGAGAGAGGA
>BNJU01004740.1_pt1 | contig 40573 bp, 42 predicted proteins | sample 8539281 | NCBI WGS metagenome assembly BNJU01 (sample SAMD00202456, study PRJDB9452) | human saliva metagenome | isolation source: human saliva | place: Japan
TCAGATCATTCGATAGTGGTCTCTGAGGATGGTTTGCCCTGTCAACCGACCAAAACACTAGATCAGATCCGTATAGAAGAGTATTCTTGTGTGATTTTGCCAGGAATGGTAAACATAGGACCTGCCCTACAGGATGAGAAATTGATTTCGTTCTTGAGGAACCTTGGTGAGCAAGATATCCTCATTGCCGCCATTTCTTCAGCGCCTCTTTTATTGGCGAAAGCAGGCTTGTTGAAGGATACGAAATTTACAGGTGGAATTTGGCAAAACTTCTTTGACTATTTTGAATTTCTTCCACGTGAAAATTTCCAACCGAAAGTTCTTGTGCAAGATAAACAAATCATTACGGCTATTGGTTTTGCGCATCAAGAGTTTGCAAGGAAAGTGATTCTAAGTTTAGGGTTGGCAGAGAATACGGATAACTATTTTAAAGAACAGAACGAGTACGCTGAAGAGGATTTGATATTTACTCTATCAGACCAAGAATTTGAACAAGTGAAGCGAAGTATAGAAAATATCCTCTAAAGATTTACTTATAAATTATAGAAAGGAACAAAGAGTGTTCGGGGAATTGAACCCGAGCGGAAAGCTTGGAAATTAGATAAACCGCCTAAGAAATCAGGATTTCTTGTCGGTTTCCTAAATTTCAGTCGCTTTCTGTTCGCTCTTAGTATCTTGTATGAACAATACTGAATTTTATGACCGTTTGGGCGTTTCAAAGAATGCGTCTCAGGATGAGATCAAGAAAGCCTATCGGAAATTATCTAAAAAATATCACCCAGATATCAACAAGGAGCCTGGTGCTGAGGAAAAGTACAAGGAAGTTCAAGAAGCTTATGAGACTTTGAGCGACGAACAAAAGCGGGCAGCCTATGACCAATACGGTGCTGCAGGAGCCAACGGTGGTTTTGGCGGCTTTGGTGGTGGAGCTGGTGGTTTCGGTGGTTTTGATGGCACTGGCTTTGGTGGCTTTGAAGACATTTTCTCAAGCTTCTTTGGAGGTGGTGGTGCGAGCCGTAATCCGAATGCTCCACGTCAGGGAGATGATCTTCAGTACCGCGTAAACCTCAAGTTTGAAGAAGCCATCTTTGGAACTGAGAAGGAAGTGAAGTACCATCGGGAAGCCAGCTGTCGGACATGTGATGGCACTGGAGCTAAACCAGGAACAAGCCCAGTAACTTGTGGACGCTGTCATGGTTCTGGGGTTATCAATGTGGATACGCAAACCCCGCTTGGGATGATGCGCCGTCAAATCACCTGTGATGTCTGTCATGGACGTGGTAAAGAAATTAAAGATCCTTGTACAACCTGTCATGGGACTGGTCACGAGAAGCAAGCTCACAGTGTCAATGTTAAAATCCCTGCTGGGGTCGAAACTGGGCAACAAATCCGCCTCTCTGGTCAAGGAGAAGCTGGCTTTAATGGAGGGCCATACGGAGATCTCTATGTGGTGGTCAACGTTGAGCCGAGCGACAAATTCGAGCGTGATGGATCAACCATCTACTATAAATTGAACTTGAACGTTGTTCAGGCTGCTCTTGGGGATACGGTCCATGTTCCAACAGTTCACGGCGATGTTGACTTGGTCATTCCTGAAGGAACCCAGACAGGTAAGAAATTCCGCCTTCGCGGAAAAGGTGCTCCGAGCTTACGTGGTGGTGCTGTGGGAGACCAATATGTATCTGTTAATGTGGTGACACCAACAGGTCTAAATGACAAGCAAAAAGAAGCCCTTCGTGCATTTGCGGAAGCAAGTGATTTGAAGGTCAACCCAAAGAAAAAAGGCTTCTTTGATAAGGTTAAAGATGCCTTGGATGATTTATAAAATAAAAAGAAGATTTGGTTTTTTTCCAATCTTCTTTTTTATCAAGAAAAACACCTCCGAAACCAAAGGCTTCAGAGGTGTGGCAAAAAGAATCAAATTAAACAAGACCTTGGGCAATCATCGCATTTGCGACATTTTTCAAAGGCTGCGATATTAGCACCCGCAAGGTAATCTTTACCAAGACCGTAGGTTTCTGCAGTTGTTTTTAGCAGTGTTGAAGATGTTGGTCATGATGTCTTTCAAGCGTCCATCCACTTCTTCACGTGTCCATGAAAGGCGGAGGCTGTTTTGGCTCATTTCAAGAGCAGATACAGCAACCCCACCAGCATTGGCAGCTTTAGCAGGTCCGTAAAGGATGCCGTTTTTCTTTGTAGACTTTTGATCGCATCAAGGTCGCTAGGCATGTTGGCTCCTTCAGAAACAACTTTTACCCCTTGAGCAACCAAGCGTTTAGCAGCTTCACCGTTGATCTCGTTTTGAGTTGCACATGGAAGAGCGATATCATAGTTACCAGCGTAAGTCCATACAGATCCTTCGTAGTAAGTAGCAGTTGGTTTTTCTGCAGCATACTCAGTCAAACGAGCACGACGTTTTTCTTTGACGTCTGTCAGAAGGTCAAAGTCAATACCGTTTTCGTCGATCACGTAACCGTTTGAGTCAGATACAGAGATAACAGTTGCACCAAGTTCAGTTGCTTTTTGAAGAGCGTATTGGGCAACGTTACCAGAACCTGAGATCACGACTTTCTTACCAGCAAAGCTGTCGCCATAGGCTTTGAGCATTTCCTCCGTATAGTAAACCAAACCATAACCAGTTGCTTCTGGACGGATCAAGCTACCCCCGAAACCAAGAGGTTTACCAGTCAAGACACCAGCATCAAATTGGCGAAGGCGTTTGTATTGACCGTAAAGGTAACCAATCTCACGTCCACCAACCCCGATATCACCAGCTGGGACATCAAGAGAAGGACCGATGTGTTTTTGCAATTCAGTCATGAAGCTTTGGCAGAAACGCATCACTTCAGCATCTGTTTTCCCTTTAGGATCGAAGTCAGATCCACCTTTACCACCACCGATAGGAAGACCAGTCAAAACGTTTTTAAAGATTTGTTCGAAGCCGAGGAATTTCAAGATCCCTTGGTTTACAGTTGGGTGGAAACGAAGTCCGCCTTTGTAAGGACCGACAGCTGAGTTGAATTGAACACGGTAACCACGGTTAACTTGAACTTTTCCGTCACGGTCAACCCAAGGAACACGGAAGCTAATCACGCGCTCAGGCTCAGTGATACGTGCCAAGATGATTTTCTTCGATGTATTCTGGATGTTTTTCAAATACAGGTTCCAAAGTGCTGAAGAACTCTTCAACAGCTTGAAGGAATTCCGCTTCATGGCCGTTGCGAGCTTTTACGGTTTCGAAAGTGCTTTGGATATATTCTTTTGCAGTTGTCATCATGTTTCTCCTTTTTTCATTGAAACGAATTCCAGCAGGTTAGCGAACTTACTGGTATATGGAGGCACTGCTGAAAGCAATGTCATGTTTTATTACGTCGATAATTATAGCAGACTTTTTTTGACTTGTAAAGAAAAAAGTTGAATTTTCTGAAAATTTTCACAACTGCCTATGAAGTGGGAAAAAATGGATGCGAAAGGACGATAGGATTGGAAAAATGTCTGATTTTTCCCCTCTATATAGAAAATAAAAGGATAACGTTTAAGGTGATTTTTTCTATTTCCGTACGTTTCTTGCTCTTTTTTGGTTTTCTAGTCATGAATCCTCCTTTTCGTGCTATAATGGCTGTAAGAATTCATTTCAAGGAGAAGAAGATGGTATCGACAAAGACGCAAATTGCTGGTTTTGAATTTGATAACTGCCTGATGAATGCGGCAGGTGTGGCCTGTATGACCACTGAGGAATTAGAAGAAGTGAAGAATTCGGCTGCTGGGACCTTTGTGACCAAGACAGCTACCTTGGAGATCCGTGCTGGAAATCCAGAGCCACGCTACCAAGATGTCCCACTTGGCTCGATCAATTCGATGGGGCTACCTAACCAAGGCTTGGACTATTATTTGAATTACCTATTGGAGTTGCAAGAAACGGATCCTGACCGGACTTTCTTCCTATCTCTTGTCGGTATGTCTCCTGGGGAAACCCATACCATCTTGAAAAAGGTGCAAGAAAGTGATTTTAATGGTTTGACTGAATTGAACCTTTCTTGTCCTAATGTTCCGGGAAAACCCTCAGATCGCCTATGATTTTGAGACGACGGACCGAATCCTGTCAGAGGTCTTTGCCTATTTCACCAAACCTCTTGGGATCAAGTTGCCACCTTATTTTGATATCGTTCATTTCGACCAAGCTGCAGCGATCTTTAACAAATACCCGCTCAAGTTTGTCAACTGCGTTAATTCAATCGGAAATGGTCTCTACATCGAGGATGAATCCGTGGTGATCCGTCCTAAGAACGGCTTTGGTGGGATTGGTGGCGAATACATCAAACCAACGGCTCTCGCCAATGTCCATGCCTTTTACCAACGGCTGAATCCAGAAATTCAGATTGTGGGGACAGGAGGCGTCTTGACTGGTCGCGATGCCTTTGAACATATCCTTTGTGGGGCTAGTATGGTGCAAATCGGAACCACACTCCATAAAGAAGGAGTGGGGGCTTTTGACCGCATCACTGCAGAACTCAAAGCCATCATGGAAGAAAAAGGCTACCAAAGCCTGGAAGATTTCCGTGGGAAATTGCACTACATTGACTAATCTTTCGAAAAGAACTTCCTCGAGTGGAAACTTGGGGAAATTTTTTATGGTTTCTTATCCAGAGAGAACATTCTGTTCCTAGTTTTAGAGATTTTCCATTTTTATAGAGAGAAAAAGGTGTACAATGGAGGTGAAAAGGAAGGTGATTTCGATGGGAGAAAGGGATATGATTCAAGAGGCGAGGACGAAGATCGAAACTCTCCAAACAGCCTTTTCTAGGGAATGCAAAGCCGGTCCTGATGCCTTTCGATTTAAAGAAAATCTAGATCAGATGTTGAAAGTTTTATTGAAGGCTAGGCAGGTAGACAACCGCCTGTTGATCGAGTTGGAAAAGTTTTATCAGACCGCCAGTCTATTGATTGGTCTGGGTGGGCTAGCATTGAACGAAGAAGCTTTCAAGCTTGGCGAGCTTATGATCATTGGCATTACGAGGTTGTGAAGTCTCAGTTACAGGTCTACGGACCGACGGTGGTTTTGTAGTTGATGCTAGCTTTGTGTTTATCCACAGATATTCAAAGGAGGTGTGGGACATGTCTCTCATGCATGATTTTTTCCATCAGTTTTTAGTATCTCTACGGAATCTTGGTTTCTCGCTCTTTTTCTTATTTGAAAAATAAGTGGGAATGCCTTTATCCCTTTTACTAGTATAGTAGAAGGGATTTTTGATGCAGAATCCTTGAAAATCTGAGGCTCTTGGATTATGATGGAGCTAATAGATGTTAAGCGTTCCTCTTAGGGAATGCAGGAAGCGAGGAAAAAAGATGGCAGAGATTTATCTAGCAGGTGGCTGTTTTTGGGGCTTAGAGGAGTATTTCTCTCGGATCCCCGGTGTAGAAAAGACGACGGTGGGCTATGCCAATGGCCAGGTAGAAACGACCAATTACCAATTGATCAAGGAAACGGATCACGCAGAGACCGTACAAGTCGTCTATGATCCAGACAAGATTACTCTACGAGCGATTCTGCTCTACTTTTTCCGGGTGATCGATCCCTTGTCCATTAACAAACAGGGAAATGATAGAGGCCGCCAATACCGAACCGGTGTCTATTACCTAGATGAGGCAGATCGTCAGGTGATCGCCCACCTGTTTGCGGAGCAAGAAGAGCAACTGGGGCGCAAGATCGCGGTGGAGCTAGAGCCCTTGCGTCACTACATCCTGGCTGAGGACTACCACCAAGACTACCTTAAGAAGAACCCTGGGGGGGTATTGCCATATCGATGTGACGGATGCTGAGCAGCCCTTGATTGATCCGGCAGCTTATCAGAAGCCAGATCAAGAAACCTTAAAGGCGAAACTGACAGCAGAACAGTACCAAGTCACTCAGGAGAGTGCGACGGAGCGTCCTTTCCACAATGCCTATGATCAGACCTTTGAAGAGGGGATCTATGTGGATATTACGACTGGGGAACCTCTCTTTTTTGCCAAGGATAAGTTTGCTTCTGGCTGTGGCTGGCCAAGTTTCTCCCGTCCCATTGCCAAAGATGTCGTCCACTATTACCAGGACCATAGCCACGGAATGGAGCGGATTGAAGTTCGTTCCCGCTCAGGCAATGCCCATCTCGGCCATGTCTTCACCGATGGACCCAAAGACCAAGGTGGCCTTCGCTATTGCATCAATTCGGCCTCACTGCGCTTTATTCCAAAAGAGGAAATGGAGCGAGAAGGTTATGGATATTTGTTAAAGGCTTTGAAATAATAGAAAAAGCATCCTAGAAACTTTCCTTAGGTGAGTACGGACACGGACGTCAGCGAACTTCCATGACTAATTATTGAGCCTAAGGTCTCAATAATTCCGAGTGCCTGAAACTGTATTGTTTCAGGCACTTTTCTCACAGCGGAAAGATTCAGTAAATGCTTGCATCAGTAAAAATAATACTTTTGGTTTTTGAAGGGGACTAAGACAGGATTACGTAAAAAAAGTTCATCTACACTCTGAGATGCGGAAACCTCTTTTTAGTCCCTCCATTTATCTATTCATGGAAGTTTAGGTCAGTCTGTTTTTCTTTTGTCAAAATTGTGTTACAATGAAAAAAAGGCCTGAAAGATGACGGAGAGGCCTTTGACAAGTGCAAGAGAATTGAATAGGAAGAGAAGATGATGAAGAATTGGAAGGATCTCTTAAAGAGATGGAGCGAGCTTGGGAAAGATATCCTCAGGATGCTCAACGACTATCTTGATATTGGCTTGGGAAAGGTGACCGCTTTTCGCCTGACCAACGAACAGTTTGTCTACGGTTTGTTGATTACAGTATTTGCGGCAGCAAATCTGGTCTTGTGGGTTCAAAAATGGAATGGTTTTTCCCATTACAGCGCTAGAAATGCCGGAAGTCGTTGAAAAGCAAGAAGAAATTCATCCGGATCAGTTACCGCATACGGCTCGGATCATGGCAAATGGAGATCAACTTTATCATGACTTGATTTATATGAGTGCCGCCAAGGAAGATGGAAGCTATGATTTCTGAGAATTATCACTATGCTCAGGAATGGTTGAAGCAAGGGGATCTGGTCTTGGGGGATTTTGAAGGGACCATTAATTCGGATTATGGGCTTTCGGGCTATCCGATTTTCAATGCCCCTGGGGAGGTGGTTGCTTCGATTAAGGATGCAGGCTATCAGGTGATGGACCTGGGACATAACCATATCCTCGATTCTGGCTTGGAAGGGCTGTTTTCGACTGCCAAGGCCTTTGAAGACGCGGGGATCCAAACGGTTGGTGTCTACCCGCATGAGACGAGGGATCAAGCCCCTATCCTGATCAAGGAAGTAAATGGGATCAAGATTGCGATTTTGGCCTACTCCTACGGGTTTAATGGGATGGAATATAATCTAGAACAAGAGGACTATGATAACCGTCTATCGGACCTCAATGAGGAGCGGATGCGTCAAGAAATCCAAAAAGCTGAGATGGAAGCGGACGTAACTATTGTCATGCCTCAGATGGGGATTGAATATGAGTTAGAGCCATCAGAGGAACAAAAGGAGCTATACCATAAGTTGATTTCTTGGGGAGCGGATATCGTCTTGGGTGGTCATCCTCATGTTGTCCAGCCTGCTGAGATTGTGGATAAGGATGGGCAACAGAAATTGATTGTTTATTCTATGGGGAATTTCCTTTCCAATCAGCGGATGGAAACCATGGAAGGGATAGACAATGCCCAATGGACCGAACGGGGTGTCCTGATGGATATAACCATTGAGAAGGTAGGGCGTAAGACACGGATCAAAACGGCCACAGCTCATCCTACTTGGGTCAACCGGACGCCAAAGGACAGTTATTCTCCTGAAGGCTATGAACTCTATCATTTCCAGACCTATATTTTGGAGGACTGGATTGAAGGCGGCAAGTATCGGGACCAATTGGATGACGAAACAAAGGCGCGTGTCGATACAGCCTACCAGGAAGTAAAGGAACGTGTGAATCTGAATTGGCAATAGGAAGGGAGGATTAAGGAATGGACAAACTGGAGTGGTTACCAATTGGATTTGTTGGACTGATTATCATTATGGTTCTAACAAATCGGATATCAACGATTCGTCTGAGAAAAAATTTAGCCAAGGCTTGGGAGGGGAAACCTTTTTTTATAAAAAATGATAGTGAAGAGAGTTTAGTGGAAACGATGCTTTTGGCATCTACATTCCAGCCAACGGATAGTCAAGTAGATGGTCAAACTTGGCATGATTTAGACATGCATAGAGTCTTTGATCAGCTGAACCATACACAGTCTAGTATTGGGGCAGAGGCCTTGTATCAGAAGATGCGTTTGATAAACTTTCAACCAGATGCATCTTTGCAGGAGTTAGAAGATTTCTTTGAACATCACACGGATCTTCGTCTGAAGGTTCAGGTTGTTATGAACCAGTTAGGAAAAAAGAACCACAATATGGCTAGAAGTATTGTGGCGAATCCAGGGAAGCAAGATTCGAGGATTTATCTTTCTCTCTATATTTTTTTAGCGTGTTTGCCAGTCCTCTCTCTTTTCTTTCTTCCGTTTTTTAAAATTCAAGCCATGTCAGTCTTGATAGCGAGTGTGACGTTTAATATCATTTTTTCGAGCATTCGGAATTGGTCGAATAAACTGCGCTTGGATCAAGTTAGTTACTTGGTTCGTATCTTTGCTTCAGCGGAAAAGCTGAGCCGTCTAGCACTACCAAAACAAGAAACCCTCAAACAGGCTGTCCAACCATTTAAGAAGACGAAAGTCATTTCCAGCATCTTACAAAGTCCAACAGGAAGCTCCGAGATGGAAATTATCCTGATTTACCTTAATTTTTCTTTTTCTTAATTCCTCAGATTGCTCAAATCTATATCTACCAGCAAGTGAGGACTCATCAGAAAGAAGCGCAGGAAACAATCAATCTTTTGGGCGAATTGGAAGTAGCTATCAGCCTTCTACGCCATAAGCGTGATGTTGATTTGATTTGTCATCCCAATTTTAAGGAAGAGACTGGGATTAAAGGAAAGGGGATCTACCATCCTTTACTAGCAGATCCGGTTGCTAACGACGTTAGTTTTGAAAAAAATATGGTGATTAGTGGGGATAATGCCTCCGGGAAATCCACTTATTTGAAAATGGTAGCCATTAACTGTATTTTAGCGCAGGGCTTGGGCTTCGCTTATGGTGACAGTTTGGAGCTTTCTTATGGACATGTCATGACCTCTATGGATGTCAGCGATGATATCGAGGTTGGAGATAGTTATTTTATTACAGAGAGCAAAACAATTCTCCGAATGATTGAGAGTCTGGAAAAGTCAGATTTTCATTATTTCTTTATTGATGAACTCTTTAAGGGAACCAATACCATTGAGCGAATTGGGTCTGGCTTAGGGATTGTCCGCTGGCTATCGAGACACGATTGCTTGTATATGATTTCGAGTCATGATATTGAGCTAGTTGCGGCATCTGGTGCAGTAAATGATAATTATCATTTTGACAGTTGCTATGTTGACGGGAAAAATCGTCTTTGATTATCAGATAAAAGCAGGAGCAGCAGTAACGAAGAATGCGGTCAATACATTAAAAAGCCTCCATTTCCCTTCGGAAATCACTCAAACTTCCCAAGAATTAATTGGACAATATGAAAAGACAGGGAAATGGTCTTTGAATAGAATGTTGAGTGATAAAGAGGAAGGTTGCTAGGCTTTTATCAGACCTTCTGTTGTAGAAATTAAAAGCACATAAAACGCAAACTTCACTTGTGTTTTATGTGCTTTTATTATTTGATCTATTGGTTAAAGACAAGCTTTTCGGTATTGGCTTGGAGTGACCTGATAGTATTTCTTGAACTGGCGATTAAAGTTTGAGAGGTTATTGAAGCCAGATTGGCTCGCGATATCAATGATTGGCAGATCGGAATGCTGGAGGAGGTGGGCCGCTTTTTTCAGTCGATATTGGATGATGTACTCCATACAAGAGAGCCCTAATTGTTTCTTAAAGAAATTCATGAAGTGGGTCGGACTAAAATGGCACAACTCTGCCAAATGCTCAATCATGAGCTCCTCTTGGTAATGGTTCGAAATATGGTCAAGGACCAAACGGATTTTTCTTCTCTACGGTAAGCGTCTGTTGAGAACTTCTTCTCGACGATGTAGTTGTGGGAGAAGAGGAGATAGAGGAGTTCATTGAGCTGGGATTTAAGTCGGAGTTCATAGAAGGGGCCTTGTTCTCTTCCGTTTGCCATACAGGTTAAGAGGCTCTGTTTGATTTCTTCGTAACCAGGTGATTGGGCTTGAATGCGTCGGACAAATTCAAAATCCCCATTGTAGAGGGGTTGTAGATATTTTAGAGTGGCGATATTTTTATGGGTAATCCCAATCAGGTCCAAATTAAAATGCAGGACATCCATGGTATGGGAAGAACTCTGGATGGGGTGGATGGAGTGAAGGGCATTGGGTCGGATCAAAATAATATCACTAGGCTGACTATTAAAATATTCATAGTCGATATGGAACTGAGCAGTCCCTTCATTGACATAAATAATCTCAATATCGGTGTGCCAGTGAAATAAGATATCTGGCTGGCCATTTTGAGTGCTAATCTGTTTGATTGAAAAAGGGAAATCGCTATTGGTAAAGGATGTTTGGCGGTATAAGGTATTTGTGTTCATGCCTACCTCTTAGATCTTTTTCGGGAGTAGCAGACGTTTTTACCAGGTGTGTGAAAGGGTCTGCTAGTTACTTCATACAGGGAAAATCTACTATCTATATTATAATAAAATTGGACCAAAAATTAAAGAGGATTCGGTGGAATTTCTTAAGTTTTAAGGAAGGAGGAGAGGTGTGATTTATGGGAGAGAAGGCTCCAAAATGATGAGGGAATGGTGTATAATAGGGGAAAGATGGAAAGAGGTGGCAGTATGCTACAAATGATTGCGACAGATATGGATGGCACTCTGATGGACGAGCAAGGAGAAGTAGAACATGAGCGCTTGAGCCACATTTTGGATCAGCTAGACCAAAGAGGAATTCCCTTTGTCATTGCGACAGGGAATGGCTATAGCCGTATGGCTCATGTATTGGGAGACTTGAAAGATCGCGTCACCTTGGTGCTGGCCAATGGGGCAAGGATATTAGAGAAGGGGGGAAGCTCATCCGAGAGTGTAGCTGGCCGGAAGAGCTGGTGCAAGAGGTCTTGCAGTATCTAGAAGGCCGAGAAGAAGAACTTCATCTGGTCGTTAGTAGCTTATCGGGAGGCTATGCCAAGAAAGGAACAGAGTTTCCTCTTTTAGAGCAATTGATGACGCCTGAGTTAGCGGCTGCTTTTTACAAACGGATGCGCTTTGTGGATGATCTGGCACAAGAGCATGGCGAGCAAGTTTTGAAACTAAGTGTCGTCACGGAGACTGAAAAAGTCGAAGTCTTTGTGCAAGAGTTACGAGAAAAGTTTGGAGAGCGCTTGCTTCCTGCAGCTAGTGGCTATGGGGCCATTGATATTCTGCAACCGGGTGTCAATAAGGCTACAGCCATTCAATTCTTAGAAGAACGCTGGGGCGTAGATGGTGGACACCTGATGGCATTTGGCGATAGCCAAAACGATGTCGAGATGCTTGAGTTAGCGACCTATTCCTATGCAATGGAAAATGCGGATACCCATGCGCGACAAGCAGCCCGCTATACGGCGCCTTCTCATCAGAATCAGGGGGGTCTATGAAGTCATCGAAGCTTATTTGGATGGAAGGCTCAGCTTCGACTAGGATCTTATCCTACCTTGCACAGTTTCTACTATACGAATCGAAAGGAGCCTTTATGGCTGTACAATTATTAGAAACCTGGCTGTTGAAAGAACAGGCAAAAATACAGAAGAATTACCGAGAACTGAATCAAAATCCTTTGAGGGAACCCGATATTCTTTTTATAGGAGACTCTATCGTCGAATACTATCCCCTTCAAGAGTTGCTGTTGACGGATCAGTATATGGTGAACCGGGGGATTAGAGGCTACAAGACAGACCTCTTAAGAGATCATCTAGACGCCCACATTTTCGGTCAAGCAGTGGACAAGGTCTTTTTGCTGATTGGAACTAATGATATTGGTAAGGAAATGCCCCTGTCGGAAACCATTGAAAACATGAGCATCATCCTGCAGGAGATGGTGCGGCTCTGCCCTTGGCGCAAATCAAACTCGTTTCGGTTCTTCCTGTGAATAAGGGAGAGCCCTACAAGGGGACAGTTTATATCCGGACCAATCAGAAGATTCAGACATTGAACCAGGCCTACCACGAATTGGCCCAAGGGATGATAAATGTTGAGTTTATCAATGTTTTTGACCATTTGCTTGGAGAGGATGGTCAGCTCAAGCCGGCTTATACAACAGATGGACTTCATTTAACAATTGAAGGATACAGGGTCTTGAGTAAGGCTCTTCAAAGAGAAATATAACCCATCCTAGCAAGGAAAATGATTTTCCAGCTAGGATTTTTTAATGTCTTCTATAAAACAGTTTGGGGAAACACTCTATTTTGTACTAATTCTACAACAAGCAAAAACCTTGTCCTTATGCGGTTTATGACTTCTGTTATAAAATAGTTGGCAGAAACAGAACAGATTTTTGCTTTGTGTTATGTAATAGTTCCAGGCGTTCGGTGAGCATATTCTTATACAAGGACAATAAAACGTGATAAATTGATATAGTAAAGTTATTTGAAACGTTTTCACTCTTTGTCGAATTCAGTTCAAAGACTGACAATTATTTTTATTGAAGGAGAGTTATCATTATGACTCAAGGGAAAATTACTGCATCTGCAGCAATGCTCAACGTATTGAAAACATGGGGCGTAGACACCATCTACGGTATCCCATCAGGAACACTCAGCTCATTGATGGACGCTTTGGCTGAAGACAAAGATATCCGTTTCTTGCAAGTTCGCCACGAAGAAACAGGTGCTCTTGCAGCGGTTATGCAAGCTAAATTTGGTGGTTCTATCGGTGTTGCAGTTGGTTCAGGTGGACCTGGTGCAACTCACTTGATCAACGGTGTTTACGATGCAGCTATGGATAACACTCCATTCCTTGCTATCCTTGGATCACGTCCAGTTAACGAATTGAACATGGATGCCTTCCAAGAATTGAACCAAAACCCAATGTACAACGGTATCGCTGTTTACAACAAACGTGTAGCTTACGCAGAGCAATTGCCAAAGTGATTGACGAAGCTTGCCGTGCTGCCGTTTCTAAAAAAGGTCCAGCCGTTGTTGAAATTCCAGTAAACTTTGGTTTCCAAGAAATCGACGAAAACTCATACTACGGATCAGGTTCTTACGAGCGTTCATTTATCGCTCCAGCTTTGAACGAAGTTGAAATCGACAAAGCTGTTGAAATCTTGAACAATGCGGAACGTCCTGTGATCTATGCTGGTTACGGTGGTGTGAAAGCTGGTGAAGTGATCACTGAATTGTCACGTAAAATCAAAGCACCAATCATCACAACTGGTAAAAACTTTGAAGCTTTCGAATGGAACTATGAAGGTTTGACAGGTTCTGCTTACCGTGTTGGTTGGAAACCAGCCAACGAAGTGGTCTTTGAAGCAGACACAGTTCTCTTCCTTGGTTCAAACTTCCCATTTGCTGAAGTTTACGAAGCATTCAAGAATACTGAAAAATTCATCCAAGTCGATATCGACCCTTACAAACTTGGTAAACGTCATGCCCTAGACGCTTCAATCCTTGGTGATGCAGGTCAAGCAGCCAAAGCAATCCTTGACAAAGTGAATCCAGTTGAATCTACTCCATGGTGGCGTGCAAACGTTAAGAATAACCAAAACTGGCGTGATTACATGAACAAACTCGAAGGTAAAACTGAGGGAGAATTGCAATTGTACCAAGTTTACAATGCTATCAACAAACATGCTGATCAAGACGCTATCTATTCAATCGACGTAGGTGACACTACTCAAACATCTACTCGTCACCTTCACATGACACCTAAGAACATGTGGCGTACATCTCCACTCTTTGCGACAATGGGTATTGCCCTTCCTGGTGGTATCGCTGCTAAGAAAGACAATCCAGATCGCCAAGTATGGAACATCATGGGTGACGGTGCATTCAACATGTGCTACCCAGACGTTATCACAAACGTTCAATACGACCTTCCAGTTATCAACGTTGTCTTCTCAAATGGTAAATATGCCTTCATCAAGGACAAATATGAAGACACAAACAAACACTTGTTTGGTTGTGACTTCCCTAATGCTGACTATGCGAAAATCGCTGAAGCTCAAGGAGCTATTGGATTTACAGTTGACCGTATCGAAGACATCGACGCAGTCGTTGCTGAAGCTGTTAAATTGAACAAAGAAGGTAAAACTGTTGTTATCGATGCTCACATCACTCCACATCGTCCACTTCCAGTAGAAGTACTTGAGTTGGATCCAAAACAACACTCAGAAGAAGCTATTAAAGCCTTCAAGGAAAAATACGAAGCTGAAGAGCTTGTACCATTCCGCCTCTTCTTGGAAGAAGAAGGGTTGCAATCACGCGCAATCAAATAATTCCTCTCGTCGAAAATTAAAGATAAATATTGTAGATTATATTCTTTGATTTTATAGAGAGAAACTTACAAGATCGGAGCAATCCGGTCTTTTTCTGGAGGATAGTAAATGAATTTAAATCAATTAGATATCATCGTTTCAAATGTTCCCCAAGTATGTGCCGACTTGGAGCGTATTTTTGATAAAAAAGCCGATTATGTTGACGACAGTTTTGCTCAGTTCACGATTGGCAGTCACTGTCTCATGTTATCCCAAAAACATTTGATACCTTTGGAAAATTTCCAGTCAGGAATCATTCTTCACGTTGAAGTTGAGGATGTAGAGCAGAACTACCAACGGTTGAAAGATCTTGGTATCCAGGTTTTAAATGGTCCAGCTGTAACTGATTGGGGAACCGAATCCCTGCTAGTAAGTGGTCCAGCAGGTCTAGTGATTGATTTTTTTATCGTATGAAATAGGAGGCGTGGTCATTTAACGTCAACCTTAGCTATTCTTAAAATAGAATTTGAGAAAATGAACTATAGAAAAGATCGGAGCCATCCGGTCTTTTTTATTAAAGACAAAATCTTCTTTGAAACTTTCCTTAGGTGAGTACGGACGTTAGGTGAAATTATCCAGTGGATGATTTCAGCAATCCAGGAAGTTCCATGACTTAGTTTTGAACCCTAAAGTTTCAAAATCTCCCGAGTGCTAGAAACAATCGTGTTTCTAGCACTTTTCTCACGGCGGAAAGTTTCAGTAGATGATTGAATAATTCTAACGAATAAAAATTTTTTTCTATTTTTAACAGAATTTATTAGATTTAAGAAAGACCAATATTATATTTGGTAAAAAATAATTGGTATGCATTTTAAAAAATCGGAGTCCTCCGGTCTTTTTGTATTGCGCGTGAACAAAAACAATCTTAGAATAGTATCAGTTTTTCCTAGGATGCTGTAAGATTTTTGGGTTAGAGAAGGGTATAATAGAACTATCAAATCAAGTGAGGTAGAGAGATGACCGATAGACTTCAATTTCCAGATGGTTTCCTTTGGGGTGGGGCGACGGCTGCCAACCAATGTGAAGGAGCTTATAATGAAGACGGCCGTGGCTTGGCCAATGTGGATGTGGTACCGATTGGTCCTGATCGTCACGCCATTATCACGGGTCAGAAAAAGATGTTCGACTTTGAAGAGGGCTATTTTTATCCGGCTAAGGATGGTATTGATATGTATCATCGCTACAAGGAAGACATTGCCTTTTTTGGGGAAATGGGCTTTAAAACCTATCGTTTGTCCATTGCTTGGTCTCGGATTTTCCCCAAAGGAGATGAACTAGAGCCAAACGAAGCAGGTCTACAGTTCTATGAAGATCTCTTTAAGGAATGTCACAAGTATGGCATTGAACCCTTGGTGACCATTACCCACTTTGACTGTCCCATGCATTTGATTACTGAGTATGGAGGTTGGCGCAGTCGCAAGATGTTGGAATGTTATGAACGTCTCTGCCGGACCCTTTTCACTCGCTACAAGGGTTTGGTCAAATACTGGCTGACCTTCAATGAAATCAATATGATCCTTCATGCGCCTTTTATGGGAGCGGGTCTCTGCTTTGAAGAAGGGGAGAATGAGGAGCAAGTCAAATACCAGGCGGCTCACCATGAGTTGGTCGCTTCAGCCATTGCTACCAAGCTAGCCCATGAGATTGATCCCAACAATAAGGTTGGCTGTATGTTGGCAGCTGGTCAAAACTATCCGCATACCTGTGCTCCGCGAGATGTCTGGGCTGGTCTAGAAGAAGACCGCAAGAACTATTTCTTTATCGATGTGCAGGCGCGTGGGGAATACCCTAACTATGCCAAGAAAGAGTGGGAGCGTCAGGGTATCACGGTCGAGATGACAGAGCAGGACCTTCAATTGTTGAAAGACCATACAGTTGACTTTATTTCCTTCTCCTACTATGCCAGTCGGGTCGCGTCAGGGGATCCAGCTGAAAGGGAAAAAACAGCGGGCAATATCTTTGCCTCTCTGAAGAACCCCTACCTAGAAAGTTCGGAATGGGGTTGGCAGATTGACCCTCTTGGTCTTCGCATTACGCTCAACACCATCTGGGATCGCTATCAAAAACCTCTATTTATCGTAGAAAATGGACTAGGCGCCGTTGATACTCCAAATGAAGCCGGGGAGATTGAGGATGACTACCGGATTAACTACCTGGCAGCTCACATCAAGGCCATGCGGGATGCTATTCATGAAGATGGCGTTGTCCTCTGGGGTTATACGACTTGGGGCTGTATTGACTTAGTCTCTGCTGGGACTGGAGAAATGAAGAAGCGCTACGGCTTATCTATGTTGACCGGGACAACGAAGGTAAGGGAAGCTTGGAGCGCTCACGTAAGAAATCCTTCTATTGGTACAAAGAAGTCATTGCGTCCAATGGGGCTTCTGTTGAATAAAAGTTTTCGGTACTTGCTGGTCGACTTTCCCCTATAAACTAAAAAGCTTAGAATCCCAACCACAAGCTGGGGTCCTAAGCTTTTTGTATGTAGTTAAACTGAGTCCTTACTGATTTACTTGTCGTAGTCTAAGACATTGTTCTCGATGACAAACTTAGATTCAGCGGAAATGTTGGCTTCTCCTAGTTGCAACTGCGAACTTCCGTCTGGCTTCATGATGTGCCACTGGCCGTCCTTGTGGGCAAAAATAGCCTGAAATGTGACGTTATCACTCTTGTCTCGAATGGGTAGAACAAATGCTTGATCTGTATTCTCTAAGAGAATCTCTTCTTTTTTTTCAAAGTTATAGATATAAAATTGTCCAGTTCTTTGTCCCAAACCATGAAGTTCGTCGACTTTTTGCCAGTTTTCAAATTTTGTCCGAACAAGGGATTCATTATAAATCTTGTTGAAGGTTTCGTTGCGTTTCTTCGTTTCTTCCTCGTCTAGTGTTTTCTGAAACTCTGCAACCTTTTTAGTCGTTTGGATGGTTTGTTTGTTTTGCTCCCTGATTTGGTGTCGGTGGATGACTCGCATCATTCTTGCAGAAACACCCAGGATGACAAGGATGGATACAAGGCTGATTTTAGTTTTGGCATTTTTTTTTCATAGATGAGTCTCCCTATTGCGTCATTGGTCCTATTATACCCTTTGAAAGAAAGGATAGTCAAGTTCATCCTGTGATGACCTAACATGCAGATCTACCTGGGGACTATAGAATTTTTTCATATTTTCATTGACGAAGGAGCTTTTATTTGATAGGCTAGGGGAATAGAAATGATTTGGAGTTCAAAGGAAAAAGGAGCGAGGCAAGTGGCACGGATTTTATTAATCGAGGATAATAATGATATCCAAGAAATTTTATACAGTCTCTTAAGTAAAGATCATGAGGTCCTTCAGGCTTTTTCAGGTACAGAAGGGCTGCGGCTCTTCCAGCAAGAAGCCGTTGATTTGGTCCTCCTGGACATCATGCTTCCTGGGAAAAATGGCGATCAGGTCCTGGAGGAGATCCGTTTGCAGAGTCAAGTGCCGGTCATCATGATGACCGCTCTTGGGGATAAACACCTCATTAGCCAGTACCTCTTAGCTGGTGCCAATGATTATATTGTCAAGCCCTTTAATCTGGATGAAGTGGCAGCTCGTGTGACGGTGCAGCTGCGAAATCAAACGACGGTAGCACAGGAAGCTCAAGCGCCGCAAAAGCTATCCTTTAAGAATTTGGTCTTAAATCCAGAAACCTTTGAACTGGAGTCTGGCGAACAGACGCTTCGCTTGGGCAAAAAAGAATTTCAAATTTTTGAGACCTTGCTGGCACATCCAAAGAAAATTTTCACCAAGGAAGAATTGTATGAGGCGGTCTGGGAAGAAGTCTATCTGCCTGGTGACAATACCCTCAATGCCCAACTGAGCAATCTCCGAAAGAAAATTGCCCAGCTTGATCCTAATGAGGATTACATTGAAACCGTCTGGGGCTTGGGCGTTCGCTTGAAAGGAGACAAGTAATGTGGGGATTGGTTCTAATTCTAGTCGTCCTTGTCTTTCTCTTGGGACTGGGCTACCTTCGCCTACTCTCTGCTCTCAAAGATTTGCAGGAGCAGATTCAAAAGAAGCTCCAAAATGGGAGTGGGGTGCGGTTAACGTCACGTGTTTCAAAAAAAGAAATGGTCGCCTTGACCAAGCAGGTCAGTGATCTTTTTGATCAGATCGAGCGGACCAATCGGATTGCCTTTCAAGAGAAAAAGACCTTGGATATGGCCATCAGTAATATTGCTCATGATATCCGAACGCCTTTGACCATTGCATCGGGCTATACCCAACAAATCATCAAGGGTGGGACGCAGGAAGAGGAAAAGCTGAAGAAAATTGCTTCCAATCTTCAAGTCGTCTCAAAACGCCTGGAATCTCTCTTGGAATACAGACGCTTGATGGAGGGAGCTATTCAGCCTCGGCTTACAGACGTTAATCTCAGCCAAGTCCTGACCCAGCAGTTGTTCCAGTATTATGACAGCTTGTCCGAGGCGGGGATTGCCTTAGAGGTGGAGATGGAGGAGCATCTTCATTATGCTACGGATCCGGAGCTCTGGGAGCGCCTCTTGCAAAATATGCTCAGCAATGTCCTCAAGCATGGGAAGGATCAGGCCCGTTTGACCTTGATGTCGGATGAGGACACGATTCGGATCGAGCTGCGCAATATTGTGCAACAACCGATCCAGCACTTAGACCAGTTGGCTAGTCGCTTCTACTCAGAAAATCTGTCGGATACAGAAGAGTCTTCTGGCTTGGGTCTCTACATTATTCAAAATTTTGTAGAGATCTTAGGTGGAGACTTGCAACTGGCAACGGAGGCAGATTGGTTTATCTTGACCATTACACTAAGAAAAAAGGCTTGAGCACCGCTCAAGCCTTTTTGTTATAAATCTTTGTGTTTGAAAGTAGCTAGTCCCAAGAATCCGAAAACAAGGATGAAACCAAGGGCGATCGAGAGAGTGTTGTTCGTTGCTGTGGTGCTTTGGACCATGGAATATTGGAATTCCAAGTTTAGATAGTGGAGAATATCAATATCTTTAAAGAAGAGAGCAGGAAGACTTAAGAGGATATTTCCAACGAAGTAGCCAACGAAGGCCAAGGTGATGGATTGGCTAGCGTAAAGGAGGAAGGAAATGATGCTGACCCAAGCCAGGGTGGAAAGGAACTGAATCAGCACGGTCAGACCAAAATGAGCAAGGAAGTGCTCTGGCATGGTTCCAAGTCCATTGTAGAGGGTCGCGATCAAGAAGACGAGACCATAAGAAACAAGAAATTGGAAGAGGGCAATGGTCAGGACAACGGCGCTTTTGGCAAAGTAGTAGCTGGTGCGCGAAACGCCATAGGCCAGATTATTCTTGTATAAGTTTTGCGTTAAGTCTGTTCCTAGAACCAAGGTGATGACAATAATGGTAAAGAGGATAGTCACACTGATGCTGGAAGAGTAGTTGGTCAAGGCTTTAAAGCCCGTCCAAACTTCGGTTGCTTGGGGTAATTTGGATTCCGTATTGACGCCGACGTGGCCGGTAGCTCCAAAGATGACTCCAGACAGGATATTGAGAACGAGAATGACTTCTGTAATCCAAAAACCTTTAGAGCGAAAAAGTCTGTAAAAATCTGCTTGAATGGTATGTAACATGATAAATCTCCTAAATGAAATATGTGGGATAAGTAATGCAAGACGGTGGGTTGACTAGTCCACCAAGTCCGTAAAGAATTTTTCCAGATCTTGGCGGGCATAGTAGATTTCGTCCACATCAATATCCTCTTGAACGAGCGCTTTGACAATGACTTTAATATCGTGAGTCTGTCCAAAGATATGGATTTCTCCATCCTTATCGATGACCTTGATACGGTGATGGAGCTGATCCTGGATCAGTTGACTGGCAAGAGCTAGTTGGCTAGTTTTGAGGATGATGTAATCTTCTCCTTGTTCTTCGAATTCAGCCTTGCTAATTTCTTTGATCAGGCGTCCTTGGTCGACAATGCCAAAGCGATTGGCAACCAGATAAAGTTCGGAGAGGATGTGACTGGAAATGAGGATGGTTATGCCGAGTTCATCGTTGAGGCGCTTGATCATCTGACGGAATTCCTTGATTCCGACTGGATCGAGACCATTGATGGGTTCGTCCAAAATGAGGAAGTCGGGCTTGGCAATGAGCGCAATCGCAATTCCCAACCGTTGTTTCATCCCGAGTGAAAAATCGCGGAATTTCTTCTTACCCGTATTATTCAGGCCAACATAGTTCAAGGTTTCTTTGATGACCTGGTCGGGATTGGGGATATGGCGAGCCTTGCAATAGTAAACTAAGTTTTGGTAGGCGGTCATATGCTTGTGGGCTACGGGACTTTCAATGACGGATCCAACCCGTTTCAGCGCTTGCGTCCACTGGGAGCGATTCGTGGAAGCGAAGAGGGAGACGCTTCCGTCAGTCTCTTGAATCAGCTGGGTGATGACCTTGATGAGGGTGGTTTTCCCTGCCCCGTTTTTACCGATGAGGCCGTAGACGTCGCCTTTGCGAATGGTGAGATTCACATCATTTAAGGCGTATTGTTGACCGAACTTTTTACTCAAATGGGAAATTTCTAATACTTTTTCCATGGTTTTCTCCTTCGTCCAAATGACTAGTTGTTTTCTTTACACTCTTAGTATACAGCTTGCTTTTCAAATAACTATCAAGCAATTCTAAAATATTTCTAAAAAAAGAGAGTGGGACAGAAATCGGTAATTCGTTAAAATTCGATTTCGTCGTCCCACCTCCGCACAGTTGAGTAGGGCTGTAAAAGCTGATGAAATCAGCGTAGTAGAGCCCACTCAACCACTGCGTCTTGCTCGACAATCCAAAAATAATTGAGAGGCTAGGACTTTTGTCCCAGCCTCTTAATTTTAAAACCTAGCGACAAACTCTTTGATAGCTTGTGCGAGTTCATAGGGTTTCTCGGTATTGAGTAGATGGCCTCCGTCTGCGATTTCTTGATAGCGGCCTTTTGGCAGGAGCTTAGCCAATTTTTTAGAAGAAGCCTGATTGGCCCCATCTTTGCTGCCACAAATAACCAAGCTAGGGAGAGGGCAAGCTTTAACGGTATTGGTTAAATTGAGCCCTTTTAATTCGATCAAGATTTGAAGCATCTGTTGTTTATTGGCATCTTGTTTTTCAAAGACATGCTTGGGAAGTAGACGAAAGAGAAGGATCTGGAGCCGATAGAGGGGATTGGTGTTGAGTTTGTATTGCGTCCCTGAAAGCACCAAGCCCTTGAGTTGTGGCAAGTCTCGGCTGGAGAGATCGAGAGCGAGAACGCCACCTAGTGAGAGTCCTACCAGAATAAAGGGCTCGCTTTCTTGCTGGAGGCGCTCAGTCAATCTTTCTTTGGCCTCTTGGTAGCTTTCGCTTGGATGGGAGAAAATAGCGAAAGATTCAGATTGCAAGGGGGGAAAGTGCATCTTGGCCCCCTTGCCAAGAGTGAGCATCCTGGCCTAGGCCATGTAAAAAAATAAGTTTCATTCTGATTCCTCTCTAGTGAAATCGAGTGGATAGAGGCCACGCAGGGCATTACAGGCATAGACTTGGTCAGCGACTTCTAAATCCTTCAGCGTTAACAGTTTTTCCTCTACTTGTCCAGTTTCTAAGAGATGGCGCCGATAAATGCCATCGAGTAAGGGGAGGTGAGCTGGTGGGGTATAGAGTTGTCCCTCTATCTCCAGCACCAGATTGCCAATCGTCGTCTCTAGTAAGGTTCCATCTGGCAGATGGAAAATTTGCTCGTGATCTGACTGGCTGAGATGGTCTCTCTGACTCGTTTTGAAATAAGTAAATGGCGTCGCTAAATCAAGCTTTTGCTCGATCAGTTGGGCCTGTAGATAGCTAGCGGGCAAGTCTGTCAGCTCCGTGATCACTAGGTGGAAGGTCCCGTTTTTTTGCAAGGCAATGCGGCAACGATAGTCAAGACTAGGATCCAAATGGGCAAGCTCTTCTTGAAGTTTTTCAGGAGTTTTGGCTCATCATAAGGATAGGCAAAGTAGCGACTGGCCTCTCTCAAACGGGTCAGGTGTTGCTCCAGGAAGGTCAACTCTCCTTGGTGGATACGACCAGTTGTCAAGAGGTCAAAACGAGGCTCTTGCCGGTAAAGAACCGCCGACTTTTGCTTGGTCTCCTGGTATTCACTTTCCCATTTGCTGTCCCAAGTGATGCCTCCACCTACGCCATAGATGGCTTGATTACCCAGCATTTGAAGGGTTCGAATGGCCACATTAAAAATTCGTTTGCCTTTTGGAAGAAGAATACCAATCGTTCCACAGTAGACGCCACGAGGAGCAACCTCTATCTGTTGAATAATTTCCATAGTGGAAATCTTCGGTGCCCCTGTGATGGAACCGCAAGGAAAGAGGGCCTGGAAGGTTTGGACTAGGTCGACTTCGGGACGTAAGCGACTTTCAATGGTCGAGGTCATCTGCCAAACAGTAGAGTATTGCTCAACCTGGCAGAGATGGGTCACCTGCTCACTTCCAATTTCCGAAATCCGGTTCATGTCATTGCGGAGGAGATCGACAATCATCATGTTTTCTGCTCGATTTTTGGGATCGGCTTCTAGCCAAGTGGCTTCCTTGAGGTCGGCTTGGTTGGTGAGACCACGACGAGTCGTCCCCTTCATAGGGCGGGTGATTAGTAGCCTGTCATCTTGTTCAAAAAAGAGCTCAGGACTAATAGAGAGGATGGACACATCATCGTGCTGGATGAAGGCATTGTAATGGGCCTTTTGCTCCACCACCAAGCGATTGTAGATGGCCAAAGGATCAGCCTCTAGCTCTTGAGAAAGCTGGACGGTGTAGTTGACCTGATAGGTATCCCCTTGGCGGATGTGGTGATGGATGGTCTCGATGACTTTTTGATAAGCAGGCGCCTCTACCTCTTCCTGCCAATTGGCTGGAATATCCACTGCCTCGTAGTCCTCTGGGAAAGGAAGGGTCTCAACTTTCTCATGAATGGTGAAATAAAGGAGGTATTCTCCCATGAGAGGTGCTGGGTGGACGGCTAATTTTTTCTCAAAAGCAGGAGCGGCTTCATAGCTGACATAGCCTACGGCATAATAACCAGCCTCCTGATAGGCTTCTACCTCTCTCAGAAGAGTCTCTACTTGGTCGAGGTCTCTTGTTTTTAATTCCTTTAGGGGCTTGGTGAAAAGGTATCGCAATCCAAGCTCTTTAAAATCAATAATCGTTTGTTTATGCATGCTTTGAGTATATCAAAAATAGAGGAAAAAAGGTAGATAAGGAAGCAAGGATTCCTTGCTTGGTCCTCTCTTTCATGCTAAAATAACCATAGAATCTGCATTTGGCGAAGGAGTAGGATCATGAAAAAGAATTCCCTCTATAACACTTCCAGTATTAGTCTTTTTCAATACCTCTTTGCGATTGCAGTGATTTTGGTGCATAGTGGTCGCTTAACTTCCTATGAGCCAGTGCATTTTGGCCTCAAGAGTATCCTTGGACGGCTAGCGGTGCCATTTTTTATCGTCTGTGCCAGCTTTTTCCTCAAGCAATCACTAAGAGATGCAAGGAAAATGAAGGCCTATCTGGTTAAAATCGTAAAAACCTATTTATTTTGGAGTTGTGTCTATCTTCCCTATGCCTGGGTCTTTTTTTCTAGTCTCCATCTCCCTGTCTATCTCTTTCCAGCAGGCGTTCTGATTGCTCTTCTCTATCTGGGAATGTGCTACCAACTCTGGTATATCCCAGCCTTTTTGCTGGGCTTGTTTTTGGTCAATCAATTAGTCAAACGCCTAGGTATGGTTTGGACGGGGGTGATCACCTTTCTTCTATACTGCTGGGGTTTGATCGAGACCTATTCAGCTTATCTGGACACCACGAGTCTTATCAAGGGCTACCAACTCTACAGCAACTTATTTTTCACAGCGCGAAATGGTCTCTTTTACACGCCTGTATTTATCTATATGGGTTACTATCTCTATGACCATTTTCATGTACAAACCTTTAGGGTTCACCGTTGGCAAAAAGTGGCCCTTGCCTTTGGACTCTTCTGTTTAGAAGGCCTCATCATTTTTCAACATGAAGGAATCGATAAGAACTTTTTCTTGCTCCTTCCCTTTGTGACGGTCTATTTGGTTAATGCTTGTCTGCGATCGTCCTTTTTGAAAAGCTATGATTTGCAGTACTTAAAGCAGATGAGCATGGCGCTTTATTTTTCGCATCCGATTTTTATCGAATGGGCTCGCTATGGCTTTGGCAATGTCCCGCTTTCTTATCCAGACAAGGGCAAGTTGATTTTTGTGACGGCCTTGTTGGGAAGTCATCTCTTTGGATTGGCCATGCTCTCTTATCACAATTGGCAAAAAGAAAAGAAAAACAGAAGTCTTGAAAAAGAAAGTCTCTAAAGAGACTTTCTTTTCTATTTTAAGGGAGAAGGATAGATCCACTAAGAGTTGCAATTCTTTTCAAGTTTGGTTATGATGTAAGGGATTACAAGTAAAGTCAAAAAGGAGAAGCGCATGAAGAAAAAATGGTGGCATGATGCTGTGATTTATCAAATCTATCCCAAGAGTTTTTTAGATAGCAATGGAGATGGAATCGGTGACCTCAAGGGGATCATCAGTAAACTGGATTATTTGGAGAAGTTAGGCATTACGGCTATTTGGCTGTCTCCTGTCTACCAAAGCCCTATGGATGATAATGGCTACGATATATCTGATTATGAGGCTATTGCTTCCATCTTTGGCACCATGGAAGATATGGAAACATTGATTGCGGAGGGGCAAAAGCGCGGTATTAAAATGATCATGGATTTGGTGGTCAACCATACATCTGATGAGCATGCTTGGTTTATCGAAGCCAAGGAAAATCCAAACAGTCCAGAGCGGGACTACTATATTTGGAGGGACCAACCCAATGATCTTGTCTCTACCTTCAGTGGTTCAGCTTGGGAATTTGATCCGGCTTCCCAGCAATATTATTTGCACTTCTTTAGTAAGAAGCAACCGGACCTGAATTGGGAAAATGAGACCCTTCGGCAGAAGATTTATGACATGATGAACTTTGGATCGACAAGGGGATCGGTGGTTTTCGGATGGATGTCATCGACATGATTGGGAAAATTCCTGATCAGAAGATCGTAGCCAATGGTCCCATGCTCCACCCTTATCTGAAAGAAATGAATCGAGCGACATTCGGGGATAAGGATTTGTTAACGGTCGGGGAGACCTGGGGAGCGACACCTGAGATTGCCAAGCAATACTCTGGTCCTGATAATGAAGAATTGTCAATGGTCTTTCAATTTGAACACATCGGGCTTCTCTTCCAAGAGGGGCAACCCAAATGGCACTATGCGAAGAAGCTCAATGTTCCTAAGTTGAAAGAAATCTTTAACAAGTGGCAGACGGAGCTGGGCATGGACGAAGGCTGGAACTCTCTCTTTTGGAACAATCATGACCTCCCTCGGATTGTTTCTGCCTGGGGAGATGACCAAGTCTATCGGGTGAAGTCCGCTAAGGCCCTAGCCATTCTTCTTCATTTGATGAGAGGGACACCTTATATCTACCAGGGGGAAGAAATTGGCATGACCAACTATCCTTTTAAGAGCCTAGACGAAATCGAAGATATTGAGTCTATTAACTACGCCAAGGAAAGCCTCGAAAAGGGAGTGGAGCTAGACACCATTATGGACCAGATCCGACATATTGGCCGGGACAATGCTCGGACTCCGATGCAGTGGTCCAAGCAGCCACAGGCTGGTTTTACAACCGGTCAACTTGGCTAGCTGTTAATCCAAACTATCAGGAAATCAATGTGGAAGCGGCTTTGGCTGATCCTTCATCCATTTTCTATACCTACCAACAATTGGTTGCCCTCCGTAAGGAGCAAGACTGGTTGATTTCTGCAGATTTTGAGCTAGTGGATACAACTGATCAAGTCTTTGCCTACAAACGAGTAGATGGGAAGCAACGCTACTTGATTGTGGTCAATTTGTCTAGTCAAGTCCAGAGCTTTGAACTGGAGGAAGACTATCAGGAGGTCCTCATTAGCAATACCAATGTAGAGCAGGTCAAACAGACAAAAGTATTGGAACCTTGGGATGCTTTTTGTGTGCAATTGACTAGAGCATAAGTTTCTACAAAAAAAGAAGCAGATAGCTTCTTTTTTTGTTCTAGCGGAGACGAGGACTGTCCAATGGGAGGGGGGCAGTCTGTCTGGTAGAAGCCTTATAGTTATTTTTTATAAGGACTATTAGTTCTGGTCAATGGCAAGCGGCGAAAACCCTTGATCTATAAGGTTATAGCTTCTGGCTATACCATAAACCATTGAAAAGCAATTATACAGAAGGGGCTTCTTCTGATAAGATAGACTCAACTTGAATTTTTGGAGGACAAAACATGTCAACTACAATTATAGGATTCCCTCGTTTGGGTGAATTCCGCGAACTAAAATTTACAACTGAGAAATATTTTAGAAACGAAATTACAGCTGAAGATTTGTTGGATGCTGCAAAAGAATTGCGTGCCAAACACTGGAACATTGTCAAAGAAAAAGGGATCACTGAAATCCCATCAAATGACTTTTCTCATTATGATAACTTCCTCGATGCTGCTTTCCTCTTCAATGTGGTTCCTGCATCGGTTCAAAACTTGGACTTGTCTGATCTTGAACGCTACTTCGCTTTGGCGCGTGGTTACCAAGGAGAAAAAGGGGATGTGCGTGCCCTTCCAATGAAGAAATGGTTTAACACCAACTACCACTACATCGTTCCAAAATTTGAAAAAACAACAGAAGTCAAATTGGCTGGTCACAAGATTTTTGATGAGTACCAAGAAGCCAAAGAATTGGGTCTTGATACTCGTCCAGTTGTGGTTGGACCATTCACTTTCCTTCAATTATCAGACTTCGAAGAAGGCGTAAAAGCAGAAGACTTCGTGGATAGCTTAGTGGCTGCTTACCAAGATGTTTTTGCTAAATTGGCTGAGCTTGGTGCGACTCGTGTCCAACTGGATGAAGCAGCTCTTGTTAAAGATTTGTCAGCTGAAGAAAAAGCGCTCTTCTTGAACCTATACAACAAGCTCTTGACTGACAAGAAAGGTCTTGAGGTCTTGATCCAAACTTACTTGGTGATGTTCGTGATGTCTACAATGACCTTGTGAACTTGCCAGTAGATGCGATTGGTTTGGACTTTGTGGAAGGGAAGAAAACTCTTGAACTCGTTAAAGGTGGCTTCCCAGCTGACAAGACTCTTTATGCAGGGATTGTCAATGGTAAGAACATCTGGCGCAACAACTACGAAGCAAGCTTGGAAATTTTGAAACAAGTACCAGCTGAAAACATCGTTTTGACAACTTCTTGCTCACTGCTTCATGTGCCATTTACAACTGCCAATGAAGACTTTGAACCAGCTATCTTGAACCACTTTGCTTTTGCAGTTGAAAAATTGGAAGAACTTCGTGACTTGGATGCTATCCGCAACGGTCAAGGTGAAGAAGCTCTTGCAGCAAACAAAGAACTCTTTGCGACTGAACGTGTCGGAGCAAATGCGGAACTTCGTTCGCGTATCGCTGGATTGACTGATGCAGACTACACTCGTTTGCCAGCTTTTGCTGAACGTGAAGCTATCCAAGAAGATGCCTTCAAACTTCCAGCCCTTCCAACAACAACCATCGGATCATTCCCCTCAAACCAAGGAAGTTCGTGCCAAACGTTTGGCCTTCCGTAAGGGTGAATTGTCACAAGAAGAATACGATGCCTTCCTTGCTGAAACTATCGACGAATGGATCAAATGGCAAGAAGAAGTTGGATTTGACGTGCTTGTACACGGTGAATTCGAGCGTAATGACATGGTTGAGTACTTCGGTCAAAACTTGTCAGGTTACCTCTTCTCTAAGAATGGTTGGGTACAATCATATGGTATGCGCGGGGTGAAACCACCAATCATCTGGGGTGATGTCACTCGTCTTAACCCAATCACTGTTAAATGGTCTAGCTACGCACAAAGCCGTACGGACAAACCTGTTAAAGGTATGTTGACTGGACCTGTTACCATCCTTAACTGGTCATTCCCACGCGAAGACATCTCTATCAAGGATTCTACTCTTCAAATCGCTCTTGCGATCAAGGATGAAGTTCTTGACCTTGAAGCTGCAGGCGTGAAGATTATCCAAATCGACGAGGCTGCTCTTCGTGAGAAATTGCCACTCCGTCGTAGTGACTGGTACGAAGACTACCTTGACTGGGCTATTCCAGCCTTCCGTTTGGTACATTCAACAGTAGCACCAGACACACAAATCCACACGCACATGTGTTACTCAGAATTTACAGATATCATCCCAGCTATCGACAACATGGATGCAGACGTCATCTCATTTGAGGCAAGTCGTTCAAACCTTGAAATCTTGGACGAACTCAAAGCGAAAAACTTCCAAACAGAAGTTGGACCTGGGGTTTACGATATCCACTCACCTCGTGTGCCTAACGAAGGCGAAATCGATCACACTATCGAAGCTATCCTTGCCAAAGTACCAAGCAGAAAAAGTTTGGATCAATCCCTGACTGTGGTTTGAAAACACGTGGAATTAAAGAAACAAAAGAAAGCTTGATCCGTCTAGTAGAAGCGGCAAAAGCTGCTCGTAAAGCGCTATAAAGCAAGTAGAAATTCCTAAGCTTGCTCGATAGCAAAAAAAGAATTGCTCAATCAAGAAAGGAATACATTTGATGACTAAGCAAACACCGTCGCTCTCCTTTGAGGTTTTCCCTCCAAATCCTGAAGTAGGCAATGCCAAGCTCTTACGTGCCTTGGAAAATATGCAGGAATTAGCTCCACACTTTATCAGTGTGACAGCTAGCAATAATAAATACAATATCAAAGAGACGACGGTTGCTTTAGCCAATCATATTCAGAATGAATTGTCTATTCCGACCATTGCCCACTTACCTGCCATCTATTTAAGCAAGGAAAAAGTAGCAGATACCCTTCATGAATTAGATCAAGTAGGGGTTCATCGGATCTTGGCCCTTCGTGGAGATATTATTCCTGGTATTGAGCCTTTAAAAGACTTTCGTTATGCAACGGACTTGATTGAGTTTATCAAGACAGAAGCTCCTCACTTTGATGTAATCGGTGCTTGTTACCCAGAAGGTCACCCAGATTCGCCAAACCAAATTTCAGATATTCAAAATCTGAAAAAGAAAGTGGATGCTGGATGTTCGAGCCTAGTGACTCAGCTTTTCTTTGACAATGAGCGTTTCTACGATTTTCAAGATAAGTGTACCTTGGCGGGAATTGATGTTCCCATTCATGCAGGGGTGATGCCAATTCTTAACAGAAACCAGGCCCTTCGCTTGTTGAAGACTTGTGAAAATGTTCATATCCCACGGAAATTCAAAGCCATTCTGGATAAGTATGAACATGATCCAGAATCCCTTCGTGCGGCTGGTTTGGCCTATGCGGTGGATCAAATCGTTGATTTGGTCACACAAGATGTTGCCGGTGTCCATCTCTACACCATGAACAATGAAGATGTAGCCTATCATGTCCACCATGCAACAAAAGCTTTATTTGAACACCAACCAAAGTTAGAAGTGATTTAATCAACAGTCTAAGCAGGAATTGTAGAGATTGAGAAAAATTTTTCTCAGTCTCTTTTTTACTTGGGCCAATCGCTTGCTAAATGACAACTTTTTTTTTATAGTATTAATATGAAGATTTTGGAGGCGCTTGCAATGAAGAGAGAACTCACGTTGAAGTTATTTGGACCCCCTAAGGTTGTTTTCCAACAGAAAGACATCCGTTTTTCCTTCTCGAAGATGGAGGCTTTATTTTATTACTTAGCCGTATCAGGTGAGGTCAACCGTGATGAAATTGCGGGCATTCTCTGGGGGGATAAGGAAAACCACGTCGCTCGGAAAAATCTACGCAATACTGTTTACCAAGCCAATAAAATCTTTGAAGGAGATGTCATTGTTTCTCCAAGTAGGAGTAGCCTGGCCCTTAATCCTGAGCTGAATCTTTCTTTGGATGTCCAGCTTTTTGAAAGGGATCCTATAAGCAATTTACATCTTTATCAGGGAGACTTTTTAGAAGGCTTCTATGTCAAGGATGATGAGGACTTTGATCAGTGGGCTTCGCGAAAACGGAGCGCTTATAAGCAACTCTATATTGAAAGCTGTTATCAAAAGATTGACAAAGAGGGGGCTGGGAGACCCTGGTATAGAGTCCTTACTCCACCATTTAGTAGAGCTGGATGAATTTGAAGAAAAGAATTACCAGCTCTTGATGGAGTATTATAGAGTTCATCACCAGCTGGGGAAATTTTTTGAGACCTATTACAAGCTGGTGGATTTATTGGATCGTGAGCTGAATGTTCGTCCCAGTCGAGTGATAGAGGAACTGTATCATTCTGTTTTGGAAGCTAAGCGCACCCATAAACAGAGCAATCGTGTGAATGTCCGAGAACTCCCTTTCTTTGGTCGCAAACAAGAACTGTCCCAACTGGAAGAATACCTCTCCTTAGTAGAGAAGGGGGAAGCGGTTGGCCCTCTCTTGGTCATGGGGCAATCGGGAACAGGCAAGAAACGTTTGATGCGTCAATTGGTCTTGATGTCCAATCGCAGTTTTAGCTTTGTCAAGCTGGAAGGCAAAGTCGGCAGTCGCCAAGAAGAAGGAGGGATCTGGGACGACCTCAAAGCTTCCCTAGAGAAAGTGAGTGGGGGCTTGGAAGCTCCTCCTCTAGGAAAAGCGGACAATCTCCCTGCTGTCCGGAAGCACCTTCAAAGACTCAGCCAAGAAAAACCTCTCCTGATTCTGCTTGAAAATGCTCAGTGGATGGATGTAGCCTCATTCAATAAAGTAAAGCAATTGGAGGAGAAAAGTCGCGGGGAAAGATGGCAACTGATTGTTACAGCTGAGGGGCCTTTGCCGGAATTCTTGGTCACCTTCTTTGGGAGTTTAAAAGTCGAGAGACGGTTGTCCCAGCTAGAGTTGACCAATTTTGATCCGAGTGAAAGTCGATTACTCTTGCAAGGGCAACTGGGGCAGATAGAACCAGCCCTGATCGAGCAAATGATGGAGTGGAGTGAAGGTAGTCCCTTCTTGTTGTCCAGCTATATAGAAGAGTGGAAAGAGAAGGAAAGTTTAGAGCCCTTACCTGATATCATTCAAGCCTATCTGTCTCAAGAGCTGGGTGACTTGAGCAGTGAAGAGGAGTCCCTTCTTCATTATTTGTCTTGTTTTCATAAGCCGATATCCATGTCTATCTTGGCCGATTTGACAGCTACAGATCTTTCTGTTTTAACTGCATTATTAGATCCTTTAGCTCAAAGAGGAATCATCTCAATAGTGGAGGAAGGGGAGGATCTCTTAGTCCAATTTTGCAAGCAATTGGTAGCCATGTACTTCTACCAACTCCTGTCACCAGCCAGACGGCGTCTCTTCCATCAACAAATCGCGCAAAAACTGGAAGAAACCTTAGAAGATTCGACAGACCTGCTCTTCTATAAGGAAATAGCTTACCAATACAAGCAGTCCCAAAATCTCTTGCGTTCCTTGTCTTTTGAGCTGACCTACTTAGAAGAAATCCTCCAGTTGGAACATGAACTATTCCCAATATACTCCAAGGGAGAAGAAGGGGGAGTATCCGAAGGGAAAAATAGCCATTTGGACATTTTTGGGGAACTCTCTCGTCTTCGTCGAGAACTGGATCAGCTTTTTTCACGACACCAAAAAGATAGAGACTACAAGTATTTGCAACTGCGCTACTTGTATCTAGAGGGGCGCTACTTCATTCGAAGTGGTGAGTACCAAAAGGGGATTCATGATATTCAAAAGGTCATCTCCTATGCGCGGGAACTCAAACTACTCGACTTTCTTTTAGAAGGGTACCGGCAAATCATTTATTATTGCATTCAAACAGAAAATATTTCTGAAATGGCCTATTACACAGATTTGGCTTTAGAAGATGCGATTCAGGCCAACAACCATGAAGCGATTGCGATTCAGTTACGCTTGAAGGGTTTGTACCATTTGATGGTAGGGGATGAGGAGCAGGCGACCCGCCACCTCTATCGCTCCATTGATTGCTTTAGTCTGACCAATAGCATGCAGGCCAAGTATGCCATTCAAATTGCAGCATCTTTAGCCTACCTTGCTGAAATAGAGCAAGTGAGAGGGCATTTTCAAGTAGCTGTCACCCATTTGGAAGAGGTCCTACGCTTGGTGGGAAATCAATCTGTTGATTCAGTCCGAGTGGTGTTTGAAATTGATCTTGGGATTGCCTACTATTGGAAGGGGGATTTGGTCCAAGCCCGATTCTATTTTGACAGGGCTCAAAAGGTTTTGTCCAGTGTTCGCTTTCCTTGGAAGGAAGAACTGCTCGGATTTTATCAATCCTTAATCGCCTGTCATTTCGGGGAACAAGAGAAGGTGGCAACTTACCTATCTCGTAAAGAAGGAGCCATGAAGCAAACGATGAATGCACGAGACAAGGGGATGGTGTATTATCTCTTGGCCTTCTTGGCGGCCCAGAAGGAGCAAGGAGAGCAACTGAATCCTGCTTTGAGCACTTTCTTGAAAGAAGATAAGAATTACTACAAGAAACTGGCAGAGCAACATCTGACTCCGTATAGAGACCGTCCCTTCCTCAAGAGATTAAAAGACCTCTAGTGTAGCTCATCAAATGTCATGAAGGAAGAATGAAAAAAAGCTTATCAACACCCAAGGGATGGATGTTGATAAGCCTTTTGTATGTTAGAGAGGTTTTGCATCTTATTTTTGTTGGGACAAGATTTGAGTCAAGTAAAAGATAAAGGTGGCAGCAAGGTTGGAGGTATGGTTGTCAATATCATGAGGAGGAGAAACCTCCACAATATCAAATCCAATCAGTTTGCCACTAGCTGCAATGTGTTGGAGCAGCATTAGGGCTAGTTTTGGATCCACACCAAGTGACTGGATGGCACTAACGCCAGGAGCAGAACCAACGGCAAAGCAGTCCATATCGATAGAGAGGTAGACCGCTGTCTGTTTTTCTAAGAATTGATCAATCCGATCAAGAATGGCCTGGTGGCTCATCCGGAAGAGATCTTGTCCTGTTAAGAAATCAATGCTTGGTGTTTTTGCCACATAGTTGAATAGAAACAGGTTGTTGCTGTGTTCCTGAATACCCAAGATTAAGTAAGGGAAATCTTTGCTCTCTTCTTTTGCGTGGTCTGCCATTTGGCGAAATCCTGTTCCAGAGTTGGGACCAGTTTGGTCGTAAGGACGCAGGTCAAAGTGAGAATCTAGGTTGATGACAGCCAATTGTTCATCTGATTGCAAGGAGGATTTGAGGCCCAGGTAGTGACCATAAGCCGTTTCATGCCCTCCACCGAGGACGATTGGTTGAATATTTAGCTCCAACATCCGTTTGACAGTTAGAGAGAGGCTCTCTTGCAAATCTTCAAGAGAACGATTGGGGCCATCGATATTTCCGACATCAAACTGTGACGTTGGTGCCCCAGTGCCAAGGAAGTTTGGCGAGTTGGGTTCGAATAGCATTAGGGCTTTCGACAGCACCGACGCGGCCGTTATTGATATAGACTCCTTTATCGCTTTTAAAACCAAGGATTCCAAAGGTGACTTCTTCAAAAGGAGTCAAGGTTTCATCATTCAAATCCAAAAACTTCGTCAGCATACCCCATTTGGCTGTATAGGGATTGTCTTCAATACTGCCTTGGTAATAACTGTAAGTCATTGGGTAATAATCTCTAAGCACGTTACATGCCTCCGTTTGTTTGTATTAGGCTAGAAAGGGAAAGGCTGAGAAATTTTCTCAGCCTTTTTCTGCTGTATCCTTACTGTATCAGTATTGAATGCTTAAGTCAACTGCTTTTTCGATGGTTGCTAAGAATTCTTCACTTTCAACAACGGCAGATGCCTTATTAAGTTCTTCGAAGATTTCGATGTCCTTGTCAAATTCAATGAAGGATACCTTGCTGCGAATCATGTCATAGGCTGGTTTTGTACCTTTACCAAGTTCATGGTTTTCTGGTTTGAGATCCAAGGCTTGGCAGGCCGCCATAATTTCAGTAGCAACGATGCGGCGTGAATTCTTAAGGATTTCTGCTGCTTTACGAGCTGCTGTAGTTCCCATGCTGACGAAGTCTTCTTGGTTTTCACAAGATGGGATAGAGTCAACGCTGGCTGGGTGAGACAAGATTTTGTTTTCAGATGCAAGAGAGGCACAAGCATACTGCGTAATCATGAAGCCTGAGTTGAGGCCAGGATGTTTGACCAAGAAGGATGGCAATTTACTAAGCTGGCTGTTGACCAAGCGTTCCACCCGACGTTCAGATACGTTTCCGATCTCAGAAAAGGGCAATACCCAAGAAGTCAAATGGTTGTGCTATTGGTTCACCGTGGAAGTTACCTCCTGAGATGACGTGTCCTTCCTTGGTGATGATTGGGTTATCTGTCACAGAGTTGATTTCGATTTCAACTTTTGTTTTTACATAAGCAATAGAGTCCTTGCTGGCTCCATGGATTTGAGGGATACAACGGAGTGTATAAGGGTCTTGGACCCGTTGTTGGGTCGCAACAGTGGTGTTTTTGCTTCCTTCAAGGAGGTTACGGATATTGCGAGCAGTTGCCAATTGTCCACTTTGAGGACGGATGGTATGAAGGTCTTCTTCAAATGGGCTGGTAATCCCATTGTGGACTTCCATTGAAAGAGCACCGGCAATGTCAGACAGTTTGAGCAATTGGATACCATCATAGGTTGCAAGAGCACCGATACCAGTTAGGACAGTTGTACCATTGATCAAAGCAAGCCCTTCTTTGGCGGCCAATTGGATCTTTTCAATACCAGCTTGATTGAGAGCTTCTTGACCACTTAAAAGTTGACCTTTGTAGTAGGCGTGTCCAAGTCCCAACATTGGGAGCACCATATGAGAAAGGGGGGCAAGGTCTCCGGAAGCTCCGAGTGATCCTTTTTCTGGGATATAAGGAGTCACTCCTTTGTTAAGCAATTCTAATAGTTTTTTTCAACAGTTGACAGACGAATGCCAGAATAGCCTTTTTAAGAGCGAGTTGATCCGGATGAGCATGATGGCACGAACGGCATCTTCTGAAGTGGATCACCAAAACCAGATGCGTGGGTACGAATCAAGTTTTTCTTGCAGTTGGACAGTATCTTCTGGAGAAATGCTGACATTACAGAGGGAGCCAAATCCAGTGGTCACACCATAGACAACACGTTTTTCACGGACGATATCATCAACAATTTTACGAGATGCGATAACAGCTTCTTTGGCTGCTTCGTCTAACTCACATTGGGCACCGTGCCGAGCGACGGCGATGACTTCTTCCAGTGTTAAGCTGTTACCATCTAAATGAATCAATTGAGTCATATAAAACCTCCGATTATGAATTGTTCTGTAGAAGTAGATGTGTTTACTTCGGTTTGAATACCAAACGTGAGCCCATTGTCTATTGCTCTTAGGAAGATTGAAAGAAGTCTTAGAGAAAAGAGCTCAGGTTTGATATTCGTAGCTTCTTAGATGGGCTAGGGAGCAAAGAAATTCTTTGCTCCTCCTAAGTTCCCATCTAGTGTGTAAATAGAATTGGTGAGGACTGTTTTATTTCTTAGGTAGTTTATCACCGTGGAAAACGAAATAGAGTCCACTAGCGATCACTAGACCGATAGCTCCCCATGCAAAGTTCATTAGATTGTCCCCTGCAATCATCAAGATACTGATGACAACAGCTAAAATTGGGATAACAGGACCAAATGGCACTCGGAAGGTAACCTTTTTGTCTGGGTACATTTTTCTGAGTTTGATGGCTGCTAAAGCAGTTGGAATGTATTGGAAGAAACGGAAGACAACACTGAAGGTTGCTAATGATTCGAAAGATCCAGATAACAAGAGTAAGAATGCAAAGGCACCGGAAATGATAATGGCTACGACTGGAGCATTCTTAGAGTTTGTTTTTCCAAGACCGGCTGGCAAGAGTTTTTCGTCTGCTAGGGCCGCACCGAAACGAGGAACCATGATGGATTCACCAATGTTTAGACCGGCGATTGAAATGAGGGCACCGTAAGAAACGAGTGGAGCTCCGATAGGGCCAATCATTTCAACAAATGCGTCTTGAACAGGTGCACCGGTTTCCATGATACGTCCACCCAGCATAGCGATTGTTCCTGCGATGATCAACATGTAGAGGACAGATACGATACTGATGGATCCCAAGATAGCGCGGGGAACGTTCTTTTCAGGGTTACGCATTTCCCCTGCAACGATGGACATGGTTTCGAATCCGATAAATCCGTAGAAGATGTAAACGGCGGTACTCGAAATAGCACTAAAGAGATTTGATCCACTTTCCAATTGAAGGAAAGGTGTGAAGTTGCCCTTGCTCACGCCACCTGAAATGAAGAAGATAGCGAAGAGAGAGAAGAGGACAATCGGAATTAATTTTTGCAACAGTAGCTGTCAGAGTGAACATCTTAGATGTTTTTCAGACCGGCAATGTTCATAATACTCAAGAGAACCAACATAACGATACTAATCGGTAGGTTATAGCCTTCGAATGCTGGGAAAGTAATGATGAAGATCTTAGCAAAACCGGCCAACATGGCAGCCCAAGCAATAACGGTAACGGCCCATCCTAGAATCCCGACGTTAAAGCCGACGAAAGTCTCCGAAAGCTGCTTTTGAGTATTGCATGGCTCCACCGTTTTTTTGTCGAAAGTAGCCAGCCGTTTCAGCCAGACAGGCTGATAGTAGCATGACGAGAACAGCTACTCCCGAAACATGACAGCTAGAGAAGCTGGTCCTAAACCGGCATAAATTTTTTGAGGTAAGAGGAAGATACCAGATCCGATTACGGCATTGATACCGTATAGAGTGGCACCGCTAAAGCTGAATTTCGCTTTTTTTCTTGTTCCTCAATCGACTGTTTATGTGCTCCGTTCATAATGTCTCTCCTTTTAAACATTATTTTAGCGCAGTCCAGATAGCAATCGGTTGCTCCCCAGACTGATGGGGTGAAAACGTGATTGTCATCTCTTGAAGAGGAGATGTTTGTTCGATAAACAGGAGCTCGTGAGTTTGGAGGGAGTAGGATTGTCCCTTTTTCCATTCAAGTGTTAGTGGACAGAGAGCATAGATCCATTGATAGCGACTCTGACTCGTGACACTTTCTTTTGGGGATATAGCACTCATATGCCCCTGATAGGAAGGTTTATAGATGAGATTAAAATCTTGACAGGTCCCTTGGCTAGATACGGGATCTCCCCCGTCAAAGAAGTAGCTTTGAAATGGCTTCAAAACCACTTCTTGATGTTGATGGGTGAGTGTAATCGATGAAGTCAGAGGCATCAAGATTCGGTGGTAGCCAGTGAGATCGGAAAAGTCACTTGTTTCAACCTCTACCGTTGCGGTGGAGAGGCGAAAGTCGAAGGTCCGATCTGGATAACTTCCTTCTTTTGGGGACAGGAAGAGTTGGGTGGTTTGGCCACCAGACCAAGTAGAAATCTGATAATCTGCGGGGGTAAGATGAAGGATAGTCACCATAGGACGTCCTCTTTCTTAAAAGAGACCAGTGATATTGCCTTGGGCGTCGATATCAATCTTTTCACTGGCAGGAACTTTTGGTAGACCAGGCATGGTCATAATGGTACCAGTGAGAGCTACGATAAAGCCAGCTCCTGCAGCTACCTTAAGGTTACTGATTTTTACAGTGAAATCTGTCGGCGCTCCAATCTTCTTGGCATCATCGGAGAAGGAATATTGTGTTTTGGCCATACAGATTGGGTAGTTGGAGAAACCAAGTGCTTCCAATTCTTTTAGTTCGCGTTTGGCCGCCGGTATTAAGCTAATGCCTTTACCACCATAAACTTTTGTGACAATCTTGGTCAATTTTGTTTCAATGCTGTCTTCTTCGTCATAGACATAAGAGAAGTGGTTTTCTTCTTGAGCTAGTTGAATGACTTTTTCAGCTAGGTCGCGTCCACCAGCTCCACCATTTGCCCAGACATCTGAAATAACAACATCTACATTGCGTTTTTTACAAGATTCATAGACAGCTTCTAGCTCAGCCTCTGTATCCAGCGGGAATTTGTTGATGGCAACGACCACAGGTAGACCGTAGACTTCTTGGATGTTGGCCAAGTGTTTGTCCAGGTTTGGCAGACCATCGATCACGGCTTGGACATTTTCAGTAGCCAGGTCCGCTTTGGCAACTCCACCATGCATCTTGAGAGCACGAATGGTTGCGACGAGGACAACGGCAGCAGGTTTGAGTCCCGCTATACGGCACTTGATGTCGATGAATTTTTCAGCGCCCAAGTCTGCTCCGAAGCCAGCTTCTGTCACGACATAGTCTGCATATTTGAGGGCTAGTTTAGTAGCTAGCACACTGTTACAGCCATGAGCAATATTGGCAAATGGTCCGCCATGGATGATAGCCGGAGTATGCTCCAAGGTTTGTACCAAGTTTGGATGGATGGCATCTTTGAGAACAGCTGCCATGGCACCTCCAGCCTTGAGGTTTTTGGCTGTCACTGGTTGTCCTTGGTAGTTGTACCCGATAATGATGCGATCGAGGCGTTCTTTGAGGTCAAGGCTATTTTCTGAGAGACAGAGAATAGCCATGATTTCAGACGCTACCGTGATGTCAAAGCCATCTTCACGAGGAACTCCGTTTGTTTTTCCTTGAAGGCCATCGACAATATGGCGGAGTTGACGGTCGTTCATGTCGACCACCCGTTTCCAGGTGATGCGACGAGAATCGATACCCAACTCATTGCCATGATGGATGTGGTTGTCAATCAAGGCTGCAAGGAGGTTGTTGGCAATCCCAATGGCATGGAAGTCTCCGGTAAAATGAAGGTTGATATCTTCCATTGGAACCACTTGGGCGTACCCACCACCGGCAGCTCCACCTTTGATCCCAAAAACAGGGCCAAGTGAAGGTTCGCGGAGGGCAATGACCGCTTTCTCACCGATAGCAGAGAGGGCATCCACTAGTCCAACAGAGGTGGTTGTCTTTCCTTCTCCGGCAGGAGTAGGAGAGATGGCTGTCACGAGAATCAGCTTTCCATCTTCCTTGTCCTTTAGTTGTTCCAGTTGATTGCTATCAATTTTTGCCTTGTATTTTCCGTAGAGCGAAATGTCGTCTTCAGTCAATCCAAGTTCAGCAGCAATTTCTGTGATGGGCTTCATTTGGACAGAATTGGCAATCTCAATATCCGATAAAACCATAGAATCCCTTCTTTCTTTGTAGGTATTGAAGTTATAAAGTTGATTGATAGGTTTATGATAGGCTTTCTAAAATAGTTTGGTAAATGTTATCTGCAAGCTCAGAGCCTGTTTGGAGGAGTTCGAGTCCCTTGCTGTGGTATTCTTGGACGAAGTCTTGGTCCTTGATTCCTGAAATGTTGATCAGGACATTGAGCCAAGCCCCCTGAAGTCCAGCCTTGAGATTGAGAGCAGCCACTCCTAAGTCACTCGCCGCATTGGTGTTGGACTTACCAACAGCTTCTTTTGTTGTTTCAAGCGCTTCAACGATGAGCTCCATCATAGAGAAAGGAGATACTGTCGCATGTTTCAAAGCTTTTTTTGCATGGCTTCACGACGAGCTACTTTCTTCTTCCGTTTCCTTTTGAAGATCAAAGACTGCTGATACAACGTTGAAAGCTTCTGTATCTTTGTCGATGGCTTCTAGTAATTGGTCTTGGAGTTGGGCACTTTTTTTCGTGAACCCCTTTGATGTGGTCTTCAAATTCAGCGTATTTTTTTCTTACCAATGGTCAGTTCTACAGACCATTTTTTTGTAAGGGAAATCCCTGTTTGCAGCAGATAGGGCAGCAGCAGAACCGCCACCTGGAGCTGGGGCATCTGAACCAAGAACCTTGGCAAACTCTGTAATACTTAAGTCAACTAGTTTCATAGAACTCCCTTTCTAACCCAACAAGTGATTTTTCCAAGACTTGTTTGCTATAGTCAAAGTCTTCTAATTGCAAGTAGTATTCAGCAGAGTC
>BNJU01003192.1_pt1 | contig 40556 bp, 46 predicted proteins | sample 8539281 | NCBI WGS metagenome assembly BNJU01 (sample SAMD00202456, study PRJDB9452) | human saliva metagenome | isolation source: human saliva | place: Japan
GGCGGCGCGCGCCCCGGGCACTCCCGGGGCGCCCGCTGCAGCGCCCTGGGCCCCGACGCACCTCCGGGGCCCGCGTCCGCTGCTGTGCGCGGCGGACCCCGGCACGAGGGGCCGTGAAGCAGATGGTAGTGACCGCCAGCGCGATCCCGGGGCCCTGCGCACGAGGGACGTGACACCCGCATCCCGTCCGCGTCGACGCAGACCCGCCGGGGCCCTGCACGAGGGGGCGTGACACCTGCTGGGTCGTCTCACCGAAACGTACCCTGCCGCCCGCCCTTCCCCGCGCACACCGCTGCCACGAGAACAAGCACAGCAATCAGCGCCCACGGCCTCACGCGGCGCTTCTGGGAGCGTCACGGCCGTCGACGACATCTCCTCACAGTCCCCTGTCGGCCGATCGTTGCCCTCCCAGCCAACGGCGCCGGGAAGACCACTCATCGACATGCTCCTCGGTATGACGGCCCCACAAGGGCAAGCCCTCAGAACTCTTCGGAATGCCCGCCCGCGACGCCATGCGCCGCTCCTCGATCGGCGTCGTCCACCAGACCGGCGCGCTCCCATGGACTACACCGTGAAGGAGGTCGGACCCTCGCGCGCACCCACCCCACCACCTGCCCGTCGACCAGATCTCGACGAGACCAAACTCGGCCCCTTCGCCCAGCGCACCATCCGCAAGCCTCCGGGGCGAGCGCGCGGTGCGCGCCTCGCGCTCGCACTGCTGCCGAGCCCCTACCCTGCTGGTCCTCGACGAGCCCACTGCAGGGATGGACGCCACCGCCCGCCGCGAGTTCTGGAGGTCGCGCCCAGGCCGCCGAAGGGCGCACGATCCTCTTCGCCACCCACTCACTCTCTCGCCGAGGCGCAGGACTTCGCCCAGCGCACCATCATCCTCAAAAGTCACCGCATCATCGCCGACGCCCCACCGACGAGCTGCGCCAGCGCGGGCGCACCACCCACATGTCCATCGCCGTGCCCGAGGAGTCCGGCCCCGGCCTCGTCGGAGAACCCACAACGCCAACCCCCAGTGGAAGGCCTCCGAGGGGGCCGCGTCCACGCCACAGGGAAGGACATGGACGACGCCGCCCGCATCGCGCCTCGCCCACCCCGCCCACGACATCTCAGTGACCGCCTCCACCCCTGGAGGACGTCTTCACTCGAACTCACCGCCTGAGCCCCACAAGTCGAAAGAAAGCAGCAATGACCACGATCACCATCTCCTCGAGAACCCGCGTCCGGCTGGAACGAGCGGCGCTGCTGAGCTGGTACCTTCTGGAAGTCTCACCAACCCCTTCCTCCATCGGTTTCGCCATCCTGCTTGCCCCATCGGCATGTATCATGTTCGGCACCGGCCAGTCCTACTCCGACATATGGACGGTCAACGGAACGTCGCGGCCACACTGTCCTCGTGTCGATGACCCTCTACGGCGTCTTCCTCACAGTCGCGTCCCTGGCCACCAACACCGCACTGGAGGACATCGGGCATCTCCCGCCTCTACGCGACCACTCCCCTGAGCCCCCTCGCCAACACCTGCGCACGGATCTGCGCCTCCATGGGCATCGCCGTGGTCGTCACGGCCATCACCTACGGCGTCGGCGCGGCGACGGGCCAAGATGGACGCCTCGCATGGATCCAAACCCCCGCTGATCCTGGCGTCCTCCATCCTGGCCTCCGCACAGGCACGGCGGTGGCTCTTCGAGGTGCGCTCCGACGGCGCGTTCGCCGCATCCAGCGCGGTCACCGTCTTCAGCGGATTCCTGTCCGGCATGTTCATCCCCATCAACCAGATGGGCCTTTCTTCCAGACCATCGCCTCTACGCGCCCATAGTACGGCATCGTGAACCTCACGCTGCTGCCCGTCTACGGGTGGAGACCTCAAATGGTCCCACGTGGCGAACCCGGTCGCATGGATCCTGTTCTTCGTGCTCCCTGGCCGCATGGGCGCAGCGCCGCGACACCGCGCGATGAGGCCCTCGGCGCCGGCGGCCCGCCCCTGCCCCTCCCGGAGCCGCGTGCGCGCGCGCTCCGCCTGCCGCCCCCTCTTCACCCCGTGGCCGGGCCCCGGCCGGAACAATGCCACCATGACGACCACCGGCACCCCCGCACCGTGGTGCGCCCGATGAGCACCCGCGCGCTCCAGCGACTTCTGTGGCGCGCCACCCCATCGTCCACTGCTCACGTGGGCGCTGCCCCTTCCCTCAGCCTCCTCGTCTTCCCATCGGCCCGCCCTCAACGAGGGCTGGACACGCTGCGGGGCGCTTACCAGCTCGCCACCACCATCCTCGTGGCTGCGCCTACCTGGCCACGTGATCTTTCAACCCCATCCCCCGCCAGAGCGAGCGCCTGACGACCAGGTTCACCGTCACCCACTGCGTCCTGCTGGGCGCGGAACTGGCGGCCTTCGCGTTCAACCACGTCGCGGGACCGCCGGACCTTCCCCATGCCGTCGTACGCAGGCCAGCGCGTGGGTCCTGCAATCGCCCCGCCGCATCTACCCGTCGGGGACCGCCGCGCTGGTGGCACTGGCGTGCGCCCAGGCGTCCGCCGACGGCTACCCTTCTACTACGGCCTCTACGTGCTCTTCTCCGTCATCGTGACCACCTCGGCGCGCCACGCCATCGACAGGGACAACGAGGGCGCGTCTCGTCCACCAGCGAGGCCCTCCTGGTGGCTAGGACCGCGAGCGCCTGCGCCTGTCCGGGGACCTCCACGACATCCTCCGGCCACTGTTGACCACGCGATCCACATAAAAAGCGCAACTGGCCGCCCCGCTTCTGGACGCCGGGCGCTGAGGAGGTCGCTGCGCGGGTGGACGACCCGATCGACATGTCCCCAGTCCGCCTCCCGACGTGCGCGCGATCGTCTCCGAGAACCGCCGCCTGTCACCCGCGAGGAGCTTGAGTCCGCCCGCAGCCTGCTGGAGGTCGCCCGCATCGATGGGATCATCACCAACGCCGGGGAGCCCCCACGGCATCCGCTCTCCCTGGCGGGGCACGTGATCCGCGAGGGCATCACGAACGCCATCGCGCACGCCCATCCCACGCGCGTGTGATCGCCCTGTCCCCACCGGGGTCTCCGTGAACGAACGGCTACTCCGCCTCGTTCTCACGGTCCTCCTCGGCTCGGGCACGGGCTCGAGGGCTGCGCGAACGCGCCGCGACGGAGGGCACCGTCACGTGGGGCCGACCGGTCCACCTCCGGCGCGTGGCCCTCGCCTGCCCACAGGACCGGGGCCGATAACCCCCGGGGCCCACGACGCATCCTGTTATCGTGGACGCACCGCAGCCGACCGCGAAGGGCATCCTATGAGCATCCGCGTCGCTTGTAGCCGACGACCAGGCCGCGATCCGCGGCGCCCCTGGCCTCGTTGTCGACTTGGAGCCGGACATCGAGGTCGTCGCCCAGGCCTCGAACGGGCGGGAGGCCGTGAGGCGCTCGCCCCAGCAGCGCGGGGCACGGGCAAGGCTGCGCCGTACACGGGGGCGGCCACGACAGGGAGCGGGCCGTCGATGTGGCGGTCTCGACATCGAGATGCCCCGTCATGGACGGGATCACCGCCACGAGACGATCGCCGCCGGTTCCGGCGACGCGCGTGCTCATGGTGACCACTTTCGGCCGGCCCGGCTACCTGCAGTGGCGCTCGACGCGGCGCCACCGGTTTCATGGTCGAGCGACGCGCCCGTGGACCAGCTGGCGGACGCCGTGCGCCGGTGTTGCCCAGGGCTGCGGCTCGTGGATCCGACGCTCGCCGTGGAGACCCTGTCGCGCGCACGTCCCCGCTGACCGAACGCGAGTCCGACGTGCTGCGCGCGGTGTCCACCGGCGGCACCATCGCCGACATAGCCCGCGAGATGCGCTCTGTCCCCAGGGGACCGTGCGCAACCACATAGTCCTCCGCGATGCTCAAGACCGAGGCCCGCACCCGCGCGAGGTGCGCATCGCCACCGAGTCCGGTTGGCTCTGACGCCACTGCGCGCACTCGGCCCCAGGACCGGGCCCAGGCCGACTCGGCCACGCACACAGGACCCTGACTTACGAAAGACGAGTCGCACACAACGGCCAGTCCCGGCCCTCGTGTGCGGTCCCGTGTTCTTTATTCCCTCCTTGTGTGCGACAGAGGGGACTGGAGGAGCAGGGACCCACCGGAACGGGCGGACTCGCGGAGAAAAGGACGGCTGGATTCCGGCGGGTTCGCGGAGAAAGGACGGCTGATTCCGGGCGGGTTCGCGGAGAAAGGGACGGCTGATTCCGGCGGGTTCGCGGGGAGAACAGCGGACCATTGCCCGCATCCCTTTGAAGGCCGCGGTAGAGCCGCGCCCTCAGCCTCGCATGAGCACGGCTTGCGGGCGAGGCGGGGCAGGAGCCACGCGCCCGTGCAAGTGCCGAGCGTATCTGCGATGACGTCGTCGATGTCGACAACGCGGTACGTGCACGGCACGACGCCGAACAGCCCCGTCCACTGGGCGAACTCGATGAGGCACGACAGCGCGCACCCGAGCCCGGCCCACGCCCAAGGCTCCGCGCGCCTCGCGCCCCGTCCCCGCCGCAGCGGGTCGCCTCCCGAGCGCGCCCAAGGGTACGAAAGAGCGAACGTTGAGCCCGATCGAGCAGGCCGTAGAGCACGGCGCGCAGGGTCTGGCCGTCCTGGAACTGCTGGACCACGGCCGCCAACGATCCCGAAGGGACGTAGTTGTCCCAGTGGATGATGGACGCGCATGCCCGCGCGGGATCGCGGGGCAGGGGCAGGAGCGTGAAGATCAACAGCCCCCGGCACGTACAGGGCCCACAGCAGTGGCAGCAGCCGCCGACCCCTCCACGTCCACGGGGCCGGGCGCCCCGGCCCTGGGCCCCGGCGCTCAGGGCGTGGAAAGACCGGGCGGGGTGGACGGTTCGGGAAGGGTGATGGTTCGGGAAGGGTGGACGGTTCAGGGAAGGGTGGACGGTTCGCACGGTGGACGGTTCGGGCGGGTCGAGCGGATCGGACAGGCTGGGCCGACTGGGCGGGTACGAGCGGATCGGACAGGCTGAGCGGATCTGGGCGAGGCGCGCGGGCGCCCCACAACCACCACGCGCCGACGACCACCACCGCCACCGCGCCGAAGAGCAGGCAGTCCTGCGCCCAGTGGATGGCTGTGTTCACGTGTCCTCCTCCAAACCGTTCCCATCCGAGACCAGCCGCGATGAGGGGGCGGAGGCGCACGGGCGTTGGGAACATCCACGCCGACAGCACCGCCGCTCCCTGCCCTGGTGGCGCCGCCCGAACGGCCCCCAGTCGCCCGCGTGGCCGCAGGCTCTCCCCGAGGGCAGCGCGCCCAGGAAGGACCGGTGCGCAGAAGGAGCCTCCACTGGCACGCGCCGCCCCCTAGTGAAGGACCGGTGCGGCAGAGGAGCCGTCACCCGTTCCCGCCGCCCCTACGAGCACCCCCGAGCACGGCCGCCATCGCGTCCCGCTCCGCCCTGCGTCACCGACAGGGCCGTGCGTGGTCTTCATCGATCTGGCGCTGCACGTACTCGCAGCGGAACGCCTTGTTCGGCGGCAGCCACCGGTCCGCCGACGCAGCGGATTTGCGCTCGTTGGCCGCGCCATCGACCGCCAGCAGGTTGTCCATGTCATTGGCGAACTCCTGGCGCTCGGCGCCGTCCCACCGCCATCGCCCGAGCGCCACGCGTCGGCGAGCGCCACCACGTGGTCGATCTGGACCAGTTGCGACGTGTCCTGACCGCGCTCGAACTCCACCCGTGGCGCCCGTGTGCTGGCTCGGCCAGAGTGCCGGAGAGACGACACAGTCGTGGGTGCCCGGTCTGAAGACCGGCCGTGCCAAGTCCCTCGCCAGCACGTCGTTGCGGGTGTCGCAGCCGTTGTGGTCCGTGTCCGCCCACCGCCGCCCGAACTCGTCGCGGGAGTACGGGCACCGACGCCCGTCGAGGCCCGCGCACGGGCAGCGCCTCAGCCCTGGAACCAGGCGCCGTCCGACAGGGCTGCGCCGACGCCCGACTGGCCGCCGAGGTCGAACAAATCCCATCCCACGCCCGGGGCGAACGCCCACACGAGCAGGGCGACTCACCACGGCCAATGCCGCCCAGTCCCCCGCGCGCGCGCCTGCGCCTGCGCCGCCTCGCCATCTCGTCCTCCTCGCGTCGCGCCCGTGCGTGGCGCGCTCCATCATGCTCCAGGGCGCACTGTCTGCGCCGCGCACGGAGGAATCAGATCCCCTGACACCCGCGGGGGTCTGGGCGACGGAGCGCCACCGAGCCCGCCGTGTGGACTCCAGTACGCCTGGCTCAGCGCCTGGCGGACCAGAGCTGGCGGACGAAGCACACGACGACGATGATCAGCGTCGCCCGCCCATCGCGACCAACCGCTGGCGCCCGGTCTCGCTCCACGCCATCAGGCCCGGCGACGAAAGCCAGCGTCGACCAGCACCACCCCAGCCTGCGCCACGGCCACCCGGGCATGTGATGGCGATTCGCCCGCGGCCTGAGCGAGCGGTGCAGGCGCATCTGCGCGATCAGGATGAAGGTCCACACGATCAGCAGCACCATTCCCACCGCGTTGATGAGCAGTGACAGCGCCGTTTCGGGCAGGTACCAGTTCAGCGCCACGGAGATCAGCGACAGCGCGATGAGTGAGTCCGACGGCGCGCGGGGCGCGCCTCGGGCGATGTCCCCTGTGGTCTCTGTCGGCCAGGACCTTCGAGGTCTGGCCAGCCCCGCCTCGGCCCTGGGGGCGACCGCGGCCCCCGTCATGGGCGGCACCGCCTGAACGGCAGGGCGCTCCGCGCGGGCGGCTCCCGCCTCGTCCGCGGCCCCCGGCCCGTCCGCGGAGGAAACACCGGAGCCGTTGCGGAGCGCGCCTCGTCGGCCGCGATGATCGCCGAGGCGGAGACCTCAGGGCGCCCAGGAGCCAGCGCGCACAGCCCATCCTCTGGCGGACAGGGAGTAGGCCAGTGCGGCTCGAGGCGCTAACACATTCGCCGAATAGGCGGAGATGAGCGCCATGAAGATGATGACTCGCATGACGGTGCCGACGTGGGGACGCTCACCATCGACAGGATCGCGGCGAACGCCCTCGTCCGGCATCTCCTGGCCGTCCCACGGCAGCAGGGCGACCGCGAGGACCACGGAGCCGACGTGTACACCAGGATCCGCATGATGACGGAGCGATGGTGCTGGCATGGCCGCCTGGCGTCGTCGAGTTCGGCGGCGGCGATCGTGATGATCTCGATACCGCCGAACGACGTGATCACGGCCAGCAGCCCGACGGCGATGCCGCCCATGTGCTTGGGGGCGAAGCCCCCGTGCCCGAAGACGTTGGTCCAGATGGGTCAGTCAGCACGCGGGCCCAGGACCAGCGAACGGCCCACCAGCACGACGCCGACGACCAGGAAGGCGACGATGGCGACGACCTCACCATGGACAGCCACGCCTCGACCTCCCCCGTAGCGCCCTGCGGCTATGAGGTTGACGGCGCCCAGGACGACGACGACCGCCAGGGCGACGGCCACCGGGGGTGGAGGGAACCAGCGGACGAAGATCCCGCGGCCCCTGCTGATCTCGGGATGCCTGTGACCATGATGAGCATGATCCAGTAGAGCCACCCGATGGTGAAGTTTCGCCCACCGGCCGATCCCGGCTCTCGCGTAGGTGGAGAAGGAACCGGTCGAGGGCAGCGGACGCGAGCTCGGCCAGGCGAACATGACGGAGACGACGATGAGGGCCGCGAGCGCGCAGGACACGAGCACGGCGGGCCTGGCTTCGGCGATGGCCTGCCCCTGTCCCCAGGAAGAAACCCGCGCTGATGGCTGTGCCGAGCGCCATCATCGACAGGTGGCGCGTCTTGAAGCGGCTGGTGCTGGAGCGGCCGGGCGGGCGCGCCCCGTCGGCGGGGGTCGCGCCCGTTGGTCGGGTGGTCGTCACTGTGCGCTTTCGTCCGGCCCGCGGGCCGCTTGTCCAACACCCATTAGGGTAACGAGGCGGGGCTACCGCGCGCAACGCCCATCTCCCGGCACTGGACGGCCCCGGTTCGGGCAGACCCGGTTCGGGCGGCGCGGTTCGGGCGAACCCGGTTCGGGCGGGCCCCGGTTCATGCGACCGTGGTTCGGGCAGACCCGGTTCGGGCGGCCGCGCACCCTCCGGTGTACGGTCCCAGCCCGGCGCGCGGAAGGGCCGGGCGGTTCTTCCTGGCCTCGCTGGGCTGGAGGTCCCGTACCCCTGCGCGCAGTGAGGGCCACTGGCGGCGCCCTCACCGCACCCCTGCGGGCGCGTCATCGCCTTGAGCTGGGATAGGTGAGGTGAGCGTCCACCCCCGTCTCGCGGCTGCCAGTGCCTCCAGTGCGCCAGGCCCGTGAACGCCAAGCCGATCAGGATCGAGCACCCCATCCCGATGGTGGCTGGGCCGAGGTGCCAGAAGACTCACTGTGGCGCTCCTGCGGACGCGAAGGCGGCGTCGCGTAGAGGTTGTTGCCCCCGAAGACCCGGGGCACCAGTCCGGCGGAGATGTCGCGGACCATCCCCCGCCGACCGCGGTGATGATGCCTGCAGCAGGATCGCGGGGTGACGCCGAACCTGTTGTCGAGGGTCTCTGATGGGCCCCGGTGGCCGCCCAGCACCCCAGCACCATCCCGTCGGCGACTACCAGCAGGAACCGCCACGGCCTCGAATCCATCTTCCACATCATGGCGGCGACCGCTGCGCCGACGAGGGCGACGCCGAGGTAGCATGGGTCCGTGAGCGCCACCGGCGGGCTTACCGGCGCCGAGGGAGGACATCGCGGATCATCCCGCTACCAGCGCGGTCATGATCGCGAGGATCGCGAACCCCACCCGCGTCGAAGTTCCGTTCCCTGGCGACTTTCCCCCGAGGATCCTCGTTGAGCAGGACCCCATGAGGTCGATGGCGCGGAAGACCCGGGAAGGAGGCGCTGAGGGCGTCGAGCACGCACGCCCCAACCTAGCGGCGCGGAGGGCCCAGCGGTGTGGACGGGCGGCGGTCCCCGGCACCGATCCGGCGTTCCGCGCCGCTGCGGCCCTGGGGCGCCCGGCCAGTCCCCTGGAACCGGACCACCTCGCCGCGCCCGGCCAGTCCCTCGGAACTGGCGGGCGCTCGCTCACCCCGCTGTCGTTCCGAAGGCGAGGCCGAGCAGGTAGGTGACGGCGGCTGCCTCGCCGCGCCCGCCAGTCCCCGAACTGGCGGGCGCTCGCTCACCCCGCCGTCGTTCCGAAGGCGAGGCCGAGCAGGTAGGTGACGGCGGCCGCCCCGTAGCCGATGGCGAGCTGGCGCACGCCCTGGGAGCCGGAGCCCGCCCCGACAGCACCTGACGACGCCGCTGGTCGCCAGCAGCGCGCACCCGACGACCGCGGCGGCGCACACGATCGCGGTGATGCCGCTGAGCCCCGCGATGTAGGGATCAACGGGATGAGGGCGCTCGACGGCGAAGAACGCGAAGGAGGACAGGCCGCCTTCGCGGGCGTGCCGATCTGCTCGTGGGCCCCGGCCTCGGCCTGCGCCCCGGCGAAAACCGCGCGCACCGGGATGGACCCGACTCCCGTGGCGGGGCGGAGAGCCCTCGCGAAGACCTGCGCGGCGTGGGCGCTACCTCGCCTCTGCCCCGGGCGCGGAACACGAGGCGAGCTCTGTTGGCGTCGACGTCCAAGTCGGGCACGGCCCGGCTGGCACTCGGGTCGGGATCGACGCGTCCAGGAGCTCGCGCTGCCTGTGACCGACACCCACCGCTCGGCGGCCATCGACAGCGCGCTTGGCGAGCAGGGCCCGCGACACCGGTCGTCAGCACCACGCCCGGGCGCCATCCCGGTCGCCGCCACGCCGAGCACCAGGCGAGGTTGGACACCAGTCCGTCGTTGGCGCGAAGACCGCGGCGGGGAACGCATGCTGCCAGGGTCTCGCGGACTTGGCGGCCAGGAGCGGATGACCTCGGCGTGGATGTGCCTGTCGGCTCTGCATGTGGGCGGGCACGTCGTCATCGGCGTCGCGGAGAAGCGCTGCTCGGCTCGCTGGCACATCGCCAGGATGAAGATCGTGCCGAAGAGGTGGGCCAGACGGCGGCTGCCCGCGTGCGCAGGGCGGCTTGGGGCGGGAGCGCACGCCCAGGCGCGCGAGCCAGCATCCTCGTGGCGCCGCTCGGCGTCCCGGAGCGCGAGGGAGGACGGCGGCGCCTCGCCCGTGCGCCTCGGAGAGGTCGCGGGTAGGTGCGCGCTCCATGCGCTCCTCCGCCAGGTGCTGCGCCAGCGGCGATCTGGGCACGGGCGCCGCCGCCCCGTCCTGGGACGGCCCGCGGCGGCTGGGCTGAGGCCATCAGCGGAGCGGGCGGATCGAGGCGCCCCGGCTCCGGGACCGCTCCCCGTTGGCCTCGCGCGCCGCGCGAGGCGGGGCAGTACCGCTCTTTGGGCGGGGAGCGGCGTCGCCTGCGCTCAGCAGCCGACGCGGGCGCGCCGAAGAGGCGCTCCTGACGGCGTCGGCGACCTTGTCGATGACGTGCTCGCCGCCCGCGCGCGGACGATGTCCGAGACCCTTTGCCCGGCGGCGTCCAGTGGACGGGCGACCACGGTGCAGGCGCAGCCGCCGTCGCTCGGATCTCGCTCGTAGCGCTCGCGCCCGGCCCGTGCCTCAGGACGTACCTCGACGCGAACCCGAGCACGATCCCCACTTCATTCCATACGTTTCCTCACGTGCGAGTTGTTCTGCTGGGTTCAAGGGCGAAGGGCGCGGAGCGGACGGCGATCTTTCGGGTGCGAATGCGCCCCGGTCGGGGACGCGGCCGTGAGCGGCGCATCCCCTGTCACAAAACGCACGAGGAACGGCTTGTCCTCCAGCCACCCCGTGCGCATGGCGCCGCTGTCACAAACGCACGAGGAACGGGCACCCCTTTATTTTTCGAGCGCCGGACGGATAGCGTTGGGGGCGGAGGACGTGACACCGAAACCCTCGCGGCGTGGTGCTGTCAGACGATGATCGACCTGGTGGACAGCCGCGACGCGGCAGTCCCGTTTTTCAGCACTTTCCTGGCGGACCGCAGGTCCTCGGCGTTCGACGACATCGCCCGGCCTTCCGCGTGGCTACGCGGACGCTCGCCTTCGATCACTGGGGCACGGTCCGCTCGAGATCAATCACCTGTCCACGATGGTCGAAGACCTCCGAGCCGCCTGGGGTGGCTGGGCGACCAGGCCATCCCCGGCAGATCGTGCACGCCCACGAGTTCGGCGCGACCGTCGCCCTCGAGGCGCGACCGCCCTCGGCGGTCACCACATCCCGTCCTCCCCGGCGCTGGGACCCCTGTCGTACGACTGACGACGATATTCCGAAGTGCAGCTCTCCGACCCGAGCGCTACGGACGACGACCATCTCCCTGACGACTCTCTCCGTGCGGCGCCACTCACCATCTCGAAGCAGACTCTGGCGGACTTGTCGATGGCGGATGCGAGAAACCTCACCGGCCTGGAGGTCCTGACCCTCATCACGCACGACGCCGCGGACGGAGGGAGACCGGGCTGTTGATCCACGCGCGCCGCGTTCCCCTGCTGCCGGACGGGTCGCGCGTCGAGATCACCCTCCGACGACGGGCCTGTCAACGGAGCCGACCCCTGCACCTGGAGCGCTTCCCCGAAGACGACGCTGCGCTCGGCGTGCCTGGAGTGGGCGCGCAGGTGGGCGCGGTAGGGCGCAGATGGGCGCTCAGGCGCGACATGGACCGCAGCAGAGGGACCGGGCACGCACGTGCCCTGCTTTACGACGGACGGGGGCACGGATCACCCCCGGAGGACCGGGCACGCACGTGGGGGCCCTGCTTCACGATCGGACGGGGCACGATCACCCTTGAGGACCGGGCACGCACGGTGGGGCCCCTGCAGCGCGCACGTGGGACCGCAGCAGAGGGATCGGGCACGATCACCCCCGAGGACCGGGCGCGCACGTGTGCAGGCAGCGCGCACGTGGCGCCCCTGCAGAGGGGACCGGGCGCACCGGAATGCTGGACTGGTGATCTGGACTGGTGGTTCGAGGCGTCCACGCGGGATGCGTACCGTTGTGGGGCGAGGCGGGCGTTCATTGTTGCGCGTCAGCCGCCCGCGGTCCGGGCTGCTCGGGCTGTTTTGTGGGTGATTCCGCGGTTTCTAAAGGGGAGTCTCCCTTCGGGCGGGCATGGGGCTGTTTCTTGCAAGGCCCGGCCTGAAGGTGTCCTTCCTGGGCCTGCACGCGGGGCGGCACGGGGGCTGTTTTGCAGGCGAAGTGAGTTCTCGTGATATTGTCACTTCGCAAGCGTTATAACGCTTTGCAAGTGCGGCATCGACTGAAAGCGAGGCATCGCCGTGAAAGTGGGACCCGCCGTCGGTATCATGAAACAGTCCACTGCGCCACGGGTTCAGGTGTCGCGGGCGTGGTTCACTGTGAACGTGATCCCGATGGACGAGCACTGGGCGCCCATGTCCGAGGCAGACCAGCCGCCGCATTCTCCCGGGTGCGCGGGCGGTGGCTGGCTGGGCCGCCATCGGCGCGCCCGCAGCTGCCACGAGCGGCTCTGTTCCCAGCGACCGCCGACCAGCTGCGCTCGATGACCGGGGCCGACCGAGCCAGCCCCACCGTTGATCCTTCCCGGGTCCAGCTGCGTATCGGGCAGGAAAACCACCTGTGAGACATACTCTCATTGGGGCAGGAAATTGACCCATTGGGGCAGGCAAATCAACCCACCCCAATGCACCGTAACCTACCCCAATGCGACAACGCACCTGCTCTTGTGCCGGGCTAACACGGAGAAACTCACCTCATCGTTTCACCCCAATAACCCATTGCTCACCCTACCTAGGGACAACGCACCTGCCCCAGCAGCGCCGGGTTGCGAGAAAGCAACCCCATTGCTTCACCCCTAATGACCCATTGCTTCACCCCTAATGCGACAACGCACCTGCCCCAGCAGTGCTCATTACGAGAAACAACCCCTATTTGCTCACCCCCAATGAGCCATTGCTCGCCCCATCGCGGACCCTGCCTCTAAACGAGCCCATTGCCTCACAATAGCGCTCGCCCCACGCTAAGCCCGCGATCCCCCAATGCCCCGTTGCTCTACCCCTGATACGGCCCGCCCTGCCCCCTTCAGCGGCCCGGAGCTCTGGGCCCACTGGGTTCTGGCGGGGCCCGCTCGGAAGCTCTCCACGAAGCTCTCCACGCACCGTTGCAGCCTGGCTCGACAGCCACCTCCTCGTCCCGAAGCGAGGCCACGGAGACGCGCGCGACCGCCGAGGCGAAACGGATGAGCCCCTGCGGTCACTGATCGCACTGACCCTCCTGTAACGGGCGCACCCTGCGAACGCCCTGTGCAAGGCGTCGCCTGCGCCCAGGGTGGACGCGGCGTCCACGGCTCCACTCTTCACTTCCCCGACCGGCCGTCCCACGAGAACTGACGGCCCCGGCCCTGCGCGCACCGTCCGGTGATGCCGAATCCGCGCAGGAACTCGGCGACTGCCGTCGGGCGCGGCGCAGCAGCGGCGGGCGAAACGGCGGACACGACCGCCACGTCGACGAGGCCGAGCAACGGGTGAACCAGTCCTCCAGGAGCCGCCGTCGAGCCACGCGCAGGTGCGCGGCCTGGGCCTCGAGCTCCGCGAAGGGTCATCGGGGTCGGTGGCGGGTGCGTCCCCGCGGTGAGCGCCGACTGGCGAGGCTGGGGTTGTGCCCGTCGACCAGGACGACGTCCGCGCTGCATGGACCCAGCGCGCGGCGGGCGAGGGCCGGATCCACCTCGACCCTGGCGTTCGTGGAGGCCACCATGGCGGCCCCCGGGTGCCTCGATGACGCTGGAGACCGCGGGCCTGCTGCTGTTCGAGGCGGCGGTCGCGTCGACGAGGCGCACGCCCGCTCCGCCAGGTCGGCGCGCAGGAACTCGGCTGCGGCGCCCGCCCCGAGGGCGCGCTGGAGCAGACGGCCTGACCGGCCGGGGCCTTCCCGCGCCCGCTTCCAGGGCCCCTGCTCCTGGGGCGGCCGCCCCGTCGCCGTCTTCGGCCCTGGTGTTGCCCGCGCCAGCTGCTCCCGTGCTGGGGCGCAGGCGCCCTGCCGCCCGCCCGAGGGCCGCGAAGGCGATGGCGGCGTTGGTCGCGGCCCTCCGGCCGCTGAGCGACGTGGTCGGTCGAGGTCACTTTCACCGTCGGGTCCGGAACGTGGTCCAGCGCGTGATGACGTCCAACGTGGTCAGCCCTACGAAGAGTCCGTCTCATGACTCATTATCCATTGGCGGCCCACGCAGGACGGGACGCAGCCACGCGCGCCACCACGACCAGCATGCACGGCGGCCCAAGCACGGACGGGGCGCGGACGGCCGCGCCACCACGGCCAGCAGCACACGGCGGCCCAAGCACGGGACGGGCGCAGCTGCGGGTCCCCACGCGCGCCAGCATGGCGCTCCAGCCCGTTGCCAGCCGCCGACCAGAAAGTGATGAGAAGAGCGCTGCATTATACCCACTACTGGACGGCTATGCATCACCATCAGTGAATGGACGACAATCCCACCCCAGCCCGCAGTCGGATCCTTATTCCCCCAACGGGCCCCTTCGCCCTGCGAGGCGGCGCGCCCGCGACCCGGACGAAGGGCTCGCCACGATGATCGCCGTCGCCGCGGCCGTCATCATCGCCCTGGTCGCGGCCGTCGTGGTCGGCCACCCGCCAGGCGGCGAGCCGTCGGTCCCGCCCACCGCAGCGCAGTCCTCCGCGCAATCCCCGGCGCAGTCCTCTTCGCCCAGTCCTCTTCGGCCACCCCTCCCCGCATCGACGGCCACCGCCCCCACAGCCGACGACCTCGCTGACGCGCTGCTGGCGGTCCCCGACGGCTGCACCGTCGACGCGCTGAAGGACGCGGAGGAAGGTGCGGTTCTCGAGGGGACCGCCCGACGAACGCTCGGCATGTACGAGGTGTCGATCACCATTGACAGCGCTCACCAGGGTCGCTGGGGCGCCCTCGACGACGGCGGCGCGCCTCGTGTGCCGGGGAGGAGGGACACGATGGTCGAGGAACTCGCGTTCTACGACCCGTCGCTGGCCCTGGTCGCCGCCCTGGACGCGCGCAAGGACATCGGGGCCGCCGCGCACGCCGCCCTCGTGCGGCTGGCTTTCACCCGGTGAGCTCCGCCGACGCGCCTCATTGCGCGTCTCCGGGGTCTCGATGTTCGGCGATCAGGCCTCGTGCCCCACTATGCGCCCCTCGACCGAGGCGGTGGTCGCGATGAGGTGGAACGGTCCGGCCTTCGAGGCCGTGTCCTCGGTTCGACACCGCTCAACGAGCGCGGTCGCCGCCCCGACCAGGCGGAGGCGCAGGGCTTTCACGACGCGGTGGCGGCGGAGGACCACGCGCGGCCGCCCGACACGCCTCGCAGGACGACATCGCCCGCCTGCGGACCGAGGGCATCGCCGGATGCGCTCCTGACGACTTGGACACGTGCGGCATGCGGGCGGTCCAGTTCCCCGTGGGCGGACAGGTGGGTCGCCTGGCGCGATCCCCGACGTGCGAGGGCAGCGGCGAGTTCACGATCCCGGCGACCCCCGGCCTCGCGTTCGCCCAGTCGTGGTTCACCGCCAGCCCACCAGCAGGGGGACTTCGTCTGCGGCATCGACACTCGTCCTCGGCGCGCCCGCTCTCCGCCGATGGCAGCAGGTACCCCGTGTGGCTGGTCGTCCGCCCCACTGACGACCCGCACGGCTTCACGGTGGTGTTCTTCGGCAGGGCGTTCTCCTGACCGCGGTTCCGCGGCGTGTCCAGGTCTGGGCACTGCCGTCGGCACTCGTCAGCACCGGGCGCATCATGCCCGGTGAACACGACAACAGGACCCCGCCCGCCCGAAGCCCGCCTGCGCGCGAAGGGGCGCCGGAGGCCTCGGTCCGGCGCCCGCCCCGAGCGCGCCCACGTCCACAGGCCCTTCACGCCCCAGCAGCTGGCCCAGCGCGCCGCCGCGATCCCGGTGGTGGTTTTCCGGATCTGCCGGAGTCCGCGCGTTGCGACGAGATCGCCGAGGCGATCCGGGACCACCAGGTGGTGATCGTCGGCGCAGACGGGCTCGGGAAGACGACGCAGCTGCGAAGATCCGCTTCTGCAGCTGGGGCGGCGTGACGGGGATGATCGGGCACACCCAGCCCAGGCGCCTCGCGGCCCGTTCCGGTGGCCGACCGCATCGCCGCCGAACTGGGGCAGACCGTGGCTGCGCCCGGGCCAGGTGGTCGGCTACCGGTGTTTCACCGACGAGGTGGGCCCCACCACGCTGGTCAAACTGATGACCGACGGCATCCGCTGGCGGAGATCCAGTCGGATCCGATGCTGGAGCGCTACGACACGCTCATCATCGACGAGGCCCACGAGCGCAGTCTCAGCATCGACTTCATCCTGGGGTACCTGGCGCGCCTGCCGCCCGCCCGCCCGGACCTGAAGGTGATCATCACGTCGGCGACGATCGACTCGGCGCGTTTCGCCGAGCACTTCGGCCGGTGGACGGCCCCGTGGCAGGGGCGCCCTGTCGGGCCCGCGCCCGTCATCGAGGTGTCGGGGCGCACTTTCCCCGTCGAGATCCGCTACTGCCCCTCGGCTGCGGACCTGGCTCCGTCGCGCCTCGTCCGCGCTGACCGGGTCCGTGACGGGTGAGGCGCTCGCTGTACCCGGGAACCGGGGTGCAGTGCAAGCGCGTCGGCTTACGCCGGTCTGGGCAACGGGCCGACCGTCCGGCACTCGACGGGAGCGGGCCCCGCCGGACGGGCCGGGCCGCACGGGCCGGGCGCTTTTCGAGCAACTGGTCCTGGAGGACCTCGACGACGACCCGCTTACACTGGGCTGACGGCTCATGCGAGGACATCGACGTGGAGACGGCGATCTGCCACGCGGTGACGAGCTGGAGCGCGGAGGGCGACGGCGACATCCTGGTTTTTTCCTGCCGGGCGAGCGCGCGACATCCGGGACACCGAGTCGGCGCTCCTGACCACCTGGGCGCGCGGGTGCGCGCGGGCGAGACAGGGGCGCCCTGCCTGGCTCCACTCGAGATCCTGCCCTCATGCGCGCCTGACCGCCGCCGAGCAGCACCGGGTGTTCGAGCCGCACCGCCTGCGCAGGGTGGTCCTGGCGACGAACGTCGCGGAGACCTCGTTGACCGTCCCCGGGCATCCGCTACGTGGTGGACCCGGCCTGCGCGCATCTCCCGGTACTCGAACCGACGAGGTAGCGCCCGCCGATCGAGCCGATCAGCCAGGCGAGTGCGGACCAGCGGGCGGGCTGGTCGGGCGCGTGGCGGACGGCGTCGCGATCCGCCTGTACTCCCAGCGCGATTACGAGGCGCGCCCCCTGCTCACGGAGCCGGAGATCCTGCGCACGTCCCCTGGCCAGCGTGATCCCTGCAGATGGCGTCGCTGGGCCTGGGGCCGGTCGAGGACTTCCCTTTCGTGGACCCGCGCCTGAGCGGCGGGCGGTGCGCGACGGCGTGAACCTGCTGGTCGAGATCGGCGCCCCTGGCCCCGGACGGCCCCTCCGACAGGGGACCGGCAGGCGGGCGCTCGATCCGCGCTGCGGAGCGCGGAGGGCGCCGGGGACCGCCAGGGTCGCGCCCCAGCGCCGCGCTCCTCCCCCAGGCACGGGATCCGGGCGGGCGCGCTCCCGTCGCGGATCTGCTCCGCCCGGGCACCGCCTCACCCGCATCGGCTGGACCCGGCGCCTGCCGATCGACCCGCGCCTGGGCAGGATGCTGCTGGAGGCGGACGCGAACGGGTGCGCCTCGAGGTGCTCGTCATCGTCGCGGCCCCGTCCATCCAGGACGCGCGAGCGCCCCTGCCGAGCACCAGTGCGGCGGGCCGACGCCGCCCACGCGCGCCCTGGCGGACCCCCATTCGGATTTCGTGACCACGTGAACCTGTGGCGCTACCTCAACGCAGGCGCGGGACCTGTCGAGTCGGCGTTCCGGCGCCCGTGCCGCGCCGAGTTCCTCCACTACCTGCGTCCCGCGAGTGGCGCGACGTGGTGAACCAGTTGCGCCAGATGGCCCGCCCTCGGCATCGACGCGGGCCCCGTGGGGAGCCCCGCGCGCCGCGACGTCGTCGAGGCGGCCGCCCGGGGAGCGGCCGACGGCGGCGCGCGCGGTCGTGGCCTTCACCCAGGCACGGCGACGGTGGACGCGGACCAGATCCACCGTTCGCTGCTGTGGGCCTGCATGTCCAACCTGGCAGCTGGGACGAGTCGAAACGCGATTACGAGGGCGCGCGGGCACCCATTTCACGATCTGCGCTGGGTCTGGCGGCGGGGCGCCCGGCGCGGGTGATGGCCGCGGAGCCGGTGGAGACCGCGCTCTTCGCCCGCACGGTGGCGCGCATCCGCCCCGAGTGGGTCGGAGCCGCCGCGGGCGCCCTGGTCAAAACCGCGTCCACCTGAGCCCCCACTGGTCCCGTCGCAAAGGGCGCGGCGATGGTCAAGGAGAAGGTCCCTGTCTACGGCCTCACCCCTCGTCGGCGGACCGCCTGCGCTGCTGGGCGGGCTTGGCGATACGGTGATCGACGAGGCGTGGGCGTCTCGTCGGGGCTGCTGGGCGCGGCGCCGGGGCGGGGAGGCTGGGCGCGCGCCCTGACGGCGAGGGCTTTGGCGCGGGAGATGTTCATCCGCCACGCGCTGGTGGAGGGCGAGTGGCGCGAGCGCCACGCCTTCCAGCGCGCCAACGAGGAGCTCGTGAGCAGGCCAGGAGGTGGAGCGGCGCAGCCGCACCCACGGGCTGGTGGCTGACGAGGAGGCGCGCTTTCGCCTTCGACGACTTGGTCCCTCGAGGACGTCGTAAGTCGGCTGCGCACTTCAACCGCTGGTGGAAGGGGAGGCTGCCGCGCCCGGACCTGCCTCACCTACCCGCGCGCCCGCTGCCAGCTGCGCGGGCGGGCGAGGGGACGGCCTCCTGACCACCGCGGGCGGGGACTGCGCCTGCCCGTGTCCTACGAGTTCTCGCCCCGGTCCCCGCGGGACGGTGTGAGTGCGCGTTCCGGTCGAGGCCCTGGCCCGCGGGAGCGACGAGGCGCGACTGGCTGGTGCCGGGATGGTGGAGGAGCTGATCACGGGACGATCCGCGCCCTTCCCTAAGGCGAAGCGGCGCTGCTGGCGCTCCGCTCCGAAACCGCCGCCCGCATCGCGCAATGTTGGCGGACAACCATCGGTGCGTCCTCGGCCCGCGACCGCCGTCCCCACCCGCGCCGACGACCGCGAGGACCCTGCTTCCCTGTCCGCGGCGATGGACCGCCCGCGCGGTGGGGCGTCGACGGCGGGCAGCGCCGACCGCCCCTGCCCGGGGCTGGGAACGCCTGGGCGCGGCCTGCGCCGACGGCCCGGGATCCCGCCACTGCGGATCCTGATGAGACCGCGACCACGCGTACCCGGGGCGCCGCGATCACGGGCGCAGCGGCCGCAACAGCGCCACCTGCGCGGGCCTGCATGAGCCGCGTCCGAGCGCGCCGACTCCTGCAGGATCCGGCGCGCCCCAGGCGCCCCTGGGGGCTCCCCGGCTGCCGACCGGGGGCCGACGGGGCCCCTGCGCCGCGCCGCCTTTCGCGACTGCCCTCTCGCCCGCCGTGCGCGAGCTGCGGGCGTGAACCGTCCGAGGAGGACCTCGCCACGCCGCCGAGCACCCGCCCGACCACCTGCGGATGACTTTCGTCGTCGTCGACCCCGGGGGCGCGAGCCGAGCGGGAAGGACCCGCCCACCCGCAGCACTCCGCTGGCCGGGGCCGCCGACCAGCTGTGCGCCGCGCCGTCTCGCGGCGCCATCGCCCAGGCGATGGAGGATGCAGCGGCTTACCTGCGGCCGCAGGGGAAGACCGCGGAGGGCACGGGGGTGCCACCGGCGGCGGGAAGAGGGGCCGATCCGACGGGGCCGGGCGCCCGGGCAGACGGGCGGACGCCCGGGACCGACGGGGCCGGGAACAGGGCCGACGGGCGGCCGGACGCATCCGCCGACGCTTTCCTCCCCGCGCCGGGGCGGGTCGGAAGCCGCGGCGCTGAGCGCCCCTCAACGAGGACTCCATCACCGCGATGCCCGTGCCCCGCGCGCGGTGGCCTCCCAGGCGGACGGCCTGTCCCCGAGGGCGTTCCCCGCCCTGGTGCCCCAGGGCAGCGCCGATGACCCCGCGCGGGCGCGTCCGCGTCATGGCCAACGCCGCCGAGGCCGCCAGGGAGCACCGCCTCGGCCTGGCCCGCCTGCTGCTCCAGCGGGCGGCTGGCGACGCCCGCGTCACCACGCGGTGGACCGGCCGCGAGTGCTGATGCTGGCCGCCTCCCCCACGAGGGAACGGGACGCCCTGGTGGCGGACGCGCAGCTGGCCTCCGCCCCGTCCCTGGTGGACCAGTTGTGCGAGTCCGACCTCCGGTCCGTCCCCCGAGGACTCTCGAGCGCCTGTCGCAGCGGCCCGCGGGCGCCACGAGGACCGGGTCTACTGAGGATCCCCGGCCACGTCGTGCGCGCGATGGAGGCGCCCACAGCGAGGCCGAGGGCGCGTGGCCACCCACCCGCAGGCGTCGTTGCGGGAGGGTCGTCGACGACGTCAGGGAGAACACGCGGCGCCTGGTCCACGCGGGGCTTCCTCGCTGACACGTTGCCCGGGGCGCTGCCCCCACCTGGCGCGCTACCCGCGCGCCGGGCCGTGCGCATCGACTGCGCCTCCCAGTCCGCGGCGGCCCTGGATCGCGACCTGGCGGACATGGACTGCCTCGGGAGGCGGCCCGGCGCCTCGAGGGGCGCGCTGGCAGCGGCCGGGCGCCCTCACGACGCGGGGACCGCCCGGCTGCTCTCGCAGGCGCAGTGGATGGCCCAGGAACTGCGGGTCCGCCTCGCGCAGAGGCTGGGCACGCCGAACACAGGTGTCCTTCAAGCGCCTGCTCGGGGTCATCGCCGACGCGGAGGCGGTCGTGCGCCCTGGGGCTCACCGTGAGGCGCCAGGAAACCGTGCGCCCCGGGGGCCTACCACGAGAGCGCGAGGAGGCCCGCGCCTCGCGCGCGCCTTTGATGGACGGCGCGGGCCTGGGCAGTGGGCCTCCGCTCGACCGCCAGCGGCGCGCGGGCGCCTGCGCGCACGCCACCCGCACGATCTCCTGTCGGGGCCCTCACCGACATCTACGACGAGGCCACGGTGAGGGCGGTGGTCCTCCACGAGATCGCCCACGCTCCCTGCGGGCCCCAGCCAGGGCACGGGGCGCGGTGGAGGGAGGCGGCCAGGGCGCCTGAGCACTCGGACTCGGCGACGCTGCCTCGGCGCCCCTGCCCGCCCCCTGACGCCCCGTGGGTGGGGACCTGCCCAGCGTGCGGGGCGCAGCGCCGCCTTCCGCGCGCCCAGGAGGTCGCCTCGCGCGGCGCGTGCGCCCGGGTGTTCGACGCGGACCGCATCCTCACGTGGACCCGCGACGGGGCGCCCGCCTCGCGGCGGCGCCTACGCCCGAGCTGGCGCGGTGCGACGCTCCCGGCGCTGAGTGCGCACCGGTGGTTCCGGCGGCTAAGATCAACGCAAGACCGCGTGGAGCGAAAGAAGGAACCATGGCCGAGGCCTCCGCCAGCCCAGACGCAACCGACGCCCCCGACCGCGAGGTCCTCACTCAGCAGGTTCGGGACGCGTCGCGCGAACTCGCCACCCGGATCGTTGATTCGGTTGCGCCCTGACCTGATCGTCGCGATCGCCCGGGCGGCCTCATCCCCTGCTGGGCGATCGCCTCACGCCATGGACGTCAAGGCGATGGGGACGATGAACGTGGAGTTCCCACCCAGGCGTCGGGCAGACTCTGGCCGAGCCGGTGCTGCTGCCCCGCCTGGGCGACGTGTCGGCGATGGACGGCGCGCGGTGCTCGTGGTCGACGACGTCGCCGACTCGGGGAAGACGCTGAAGATGGTGATGGACTTGATCGCCGAGCACGGGCTCACCCTGACGGCGGCGCTCCGTGCGGGTCGACGCCCGCAGCGCCGTGGTTCTACAAGAAGCCGGTGTCGATCATCGAACCCGACTACGTGTGGCGCCACACCTCCCAGTGGATCAACTTCCTCGTGGTCGACCCTGCCCGTCATCAAACCCTGAGGCGGTCCCCGATGGCCAGCACCCCCTGCCACCCGACTGACCTCGGGAGTCCTGCATTTCCTCCCCGCAGGACCCCGCCTCGCTGGAGTCCTCCGCCCGGACCGCGCGCGCGTCGTCGAGGAGGTGGCTGACCGCGTCGGCAGGCGGGCGGGCGCGTGCGCGTCCTGGGGCTGACGGGCCCACCGGGACCGGCATAGTCGACGTGTACGCGCTCGTGGCTGACCTGCTGCCCAAAAGCGGGGATCCCGCTGGCGATGGCGCCGATGGACGGCTCTCACATGTCGAACTGGGTACCGCCGAGGCGGGATCGCCGACCACAAGGGGCGCCTGACACATTCGACGTGGGGGCTTTCGCCGCGCTGCTCGAACGGATCCAGCGCGCCGAGGCGACGGTGCTGGGCCCCCGACTACCGCAGGAGCCGCACGAGCCCGTCGCAGCGTCGCTGCGGGTCGCGCCCGAGGGCGTGGCGGTCACGGAGGGCAACTACCTGGGCCTGACCCTGCCGGGGCTGGTCCCAGGTGCGCGGGCTCGTCGATGTGCTGGTCTACGGGACACGCCTGAGAACGAGGTGCTGCGGCGCCTGGTCGCCCGCCACGAGGCGTTCCCGGGCGCGACCGCGCGGCCGCCGCCCACTGGGTGCGCGCACCGTGGACCTGGCGAACATCCGCCTGGTCGCCTCCACGCGCCCGCGCGCGGACCTGGTGGTTCAGGGCTCGCCGGGCGGGCGGCGCGCCCGCAACGGGCGCCCTCGGCGCGCCCGGAGCTGCCAGGAGCCGACCCCGAGCTGGCCGTGGCTGTTACCGCCCGTCGCCACGACTGCGCCGTCGGCGCGCAGGCCCACGGTGTGGGCCGCGCCCGCCGCTATGGCCACGATGCTGCGCCAACCGCCCACGTCGCACCGGCCGGATTCAGATTCGCCGACCGCGACCACGGTGCCGTCGGTCCTCAAACCGACGCTGTGGCGGCTGCCGGGCCGCCACAGCGGCGATCCCTCCCACTGCTCGCTGCCCGCCCAGGCCCGGGGGCGCCCGGCAGCGAACAGTGCCTCCCCGTCAGCCCCAGGGTGTGGAGGTAGCTCGAGGCGACCGCGCGGATACGGGTCCAGTGCCCCACGTCGCACTGGCCTGCTGCGTTGTTGCCGGTCGCGCGGCAGCGGTGCCGTCGGCGAGGACCGCGGCCGTGTGCCAGTCCCTCGCAGCTGACATCCACCACTGCGCGCCATTGCCCGGAAACGCAGCTGCCCTCAGGCGGCGCGGCCCTGTTCCCACCAGTGTCCCATCGCCCCGCAGGCCCACACCGAACCTCCACCCGGCGGCCACAGCGGCGATGCCCCGTCACCACCGCGTTTCGCACTGGCCCTGGGCGTTCCAGCCGCAAGCGACCACGGTCCTGTCCTCGCGGAGCCCCAGCGTGCGATTCCGCCGGTGTTGCGGGCGGTGTGAACGCCGCCCTGCCGCGACCGCGACGACCTCCCCGCCACCGCAGGGTCCGGCACTCCGCGGAGTCGGCTCCGACCGCGACCACGGTGCCGTCGGCGCGGAGCCCCACGGCGTGCCGCCGCCCCTGCCGCCAGTGGACGCCGTACAGGAGCTGTCGGCATTCCCGCGGCTGCTCCACCGGTCACCGCTACCCGCCGCGCTGCTCCGTTCCCCTCCACGTGCGGCGCTCACTCGGTCCTGGGCGGGCAGCTTGTCCGAGAGGAACGGGAGGCAGGCCCCGCAGGGTGAAGACGCAGCGGCCGGGTCCAGCCCGGCGAGCTCGTCATGGTGCAGTGTCGCGCCCGAGGCGCCGCCACGACTGCGAGAAGGCGCTCACCGACCCCTTTGACGGTGGCGGGAGTCCACAGGTCGATGGTCTCCCTGCCCAGGCGGCCCACGATCCACCGCAGCGTCGTCGTCGCCGCCCATGAAGAGCTTGGAGTCGCAGCTGCCGACGATGCCCTCCCCAGTCGTCCCCTGCACAGCGCCCCTGCCCTGCGAGTAGGTCTGACCATGACGCAGGCGGATATCCCTGCTCCCATGACCCCAGCTTTCGCCTCGAATCCGTGGATCCTGCCCACTGTGGCGAAGTCGTCCATGGCACCGGACGGCACGGGCAGGCGCCCGCCCGGGCTGCGGTCGGCGGCGGCGCTGTTGACCCGGGACCACGAGGTCGTGAGAACAGGCCGACCAGGAAGTCCAAGGACCCCAGAGCGAGTCGGGGACGACCAGGAACACGGCGGTCTTGGCGCCGCCCGGATCAGCCTGTGCCGATCGTGTCCGAGGACAGGGCCCGACGGATGGACACGATGCGCAGGGGGCCAGCTGCGACCCCAGCGAGGCGCGGACCGCCAGCCGGGTGAGCCGCCCCTGGGAGTAGGCGGCGCACTGGGAGCGCGCGCGAACTCGCGGATCTGCTCCTGCGGACGGCCATCTCGTCGTCGAGGGGCCATTCGGGCGGTGCGCGCTTCCCGAGCGAGCGCTGTGCGCGGGGGCGCAGACGGCATGAGCGGGTCCGCTCGGAACGGCCCGACGTCCTCGGCGGTTCGCCCAGTGCGAGCGGGGCCGTCCGCCGCGCCAGTGCCGACAGCGGGCGGCTGCGCGGTCCGGCCGCTGTGGCGGCCCTCGGGGCGGCGCGTCTCGGCGGGCGCCCTCGGGCGAACAGGGCCCCCAGCCGCCGCCGGCGGCGTCCAACCGCGAGGAGGTCCGCGACCGCGCCGAGGGAGGCGCGTGGGGTCGGAGGCGTAGGCCAGGCGCACAGCGCGGCCAGAGCGCGCGCTCGGCGCGTTGTCGCCGAGGGCAGCGTGCAGGGCGCCCGGCATGGGCGCGCGGTGTTCGCCATGAGCGCATCGACCAGGATCAGAGCTCGACCTCGGCGCTGCCTCGCGTCGATGTGGGCGAAGGTTGAAGGAGTCCCGCGCAGGCGGGTTGACCATGTCGAGGGTCCGGATCCGTACCCGCTGGCGCGCAGGCGGTCCTCGGTCGCCGCCTTTGACGCGGCCGCCGGGGTCGGTGACCACGTAGGGAGGGACGCCTGGAGCAGGTTGGGACGACGAAGGCTGGTCTTGCCGGTCCCCGACGCCCTGACGACGAGCAGCAGCGAGGTTGCGCCGTGGCGCGCGTGTCGAGGCTGAGGCACCGGGTGCGGGTGAACAGCAGTCCTGAGCGGGATCCGGGGTCCACCATCGGCCTGATGCACGGGCCTGCGCCCACCGCGCGAGCCGTGCCCTGATGGGCCCGGATGTTGCGCGCGCACCGATGCGGTAGACGACGGCGAGGAGCACCGATGCGGCGGCGATCACGCCCGCGAGCACGTCGGGGCCGTCGAAGGAGAAGTGCGTGAGGACAGGAGGTCCTTCCAGAAGTTGCCGAGCACGTCGCCCGCTGTGCCGCCGCCGCGGACGATGGCGCGCAGCAGCTGATCTTGTCGCCGATGGCCCAGGCCAGAACACACAGGGACGCCCACGACCACCGGGGTCCGCACGCGCGACTTGTCCACTCGGAGTCCGCCTTCCACCGTGGCGCCTGCGGCGAGGAGGGCTCGCCATCTCGGCGTCGGCGCAGCGCCCTCGGAGCGCTCCCGCCTCATGGCCGATCAGGAGAATAGTACCGGGCACGCACGCCGGAAGCCGGGCGGGCGCCCATCGGCGGCCTCCGTGCACATCGCCTGACCACCTCAGCAGTCTCTTTGAGCACATCCACCACGCTCTCCACCCAGCCCTCCAATCCCAACGGACGGAGTTTTCAATGCGGTCAACGTTGTTTGACCTGGATGCTGATCGGTACCACAACGGGAGGTGGGGAAAATACCCATCGACCTGGCTGGCAGTCGTGCCCCCGCGCCGACCCACCCCGCCAACTCTTGAAAGGAAGGCCGCGAGGCGAACATTCATCGCACTGGCTGCCGTGGCCACCATCGGCGCGCCTGCCCTCTACTCCGGTGGCGCCCAGGCCCAGCCCGCGACTACAGGAACCATGAACGGCAACGGAGCACACGCAGGCCCTCATCGCGACCCGCGGCGTGCTCGCGCCCACCCGCCCATGCTGAGATCCACTGGCGGCGAACGACGACCAGAAGCCGCCGACACCTGACGGGCCCAACGACCTAACCCGCCGACACCCGGCCCCTCGGAGCCCGGAGAGCCTGACATCCCTGCGCCCAACCTGGGGCCCACCACGCCCCCGGCGCCGGAGAATCCGCCCACGCCCGACGACCCGAACCCAGGAACGCCCGGCCAGCCGCCGACCTGGGAAACCCTGATCCGGCGCCCGGAACCCCGACCTGGCGCCCGATCCCGGCGTGCCCACACCCGGACGACCCGGCCCAGCTCGCCCGCCCACCACGCCTGCCCTCGATCCCGGGCCGACCACGCCGGAACCCAGGGCCCACCACGCCCGATCCCGGCCGACCACGCCGAACCCGGGACCCACCACGCCCCGGCGCCCGGCGCTGATCCGACCAACCTGCCCACGCCGACGCTCGGGCGCACCGTCCAAGCCTGGGACCCAGTACAGGGCGGCGGACCGTGGAACGCCCCTGCTGCCCGCCGGACAGGTCCCTCGGCCCCGCCGCCCGCGCCCACCGGGCATCGGCGACATCTCGGCTGTGGTCGGCGGCGCCCCGCACCCGCACCTCGCCCCGAGGCCGCGCAAGCGCCCGCGCCTGACGTGAACGCCCAGCGCCCGAGCGCCTCGGAACTCGCGCAGACCGGCGCGGGTTCCAGTGCCCTCACCCCCGGCGGCCTCGGCGCCACCGGTCTCACGCCTCATTGCCATGCGGCGCAGGGGCCCGCAAGCGCTCCTGCGCCTCAGCCGCCCCAGTCAACACCCCCGGAGGAAACATGGACGCTAACTGTCGTCAACGCAGCTCTTCATCTGCTTCGTCAGGTTCGCCACCATCGGCGGCGGCCTGTGGGCGATCTGGGGCGCCGTCGTGCTGGCGGGCGGACTCAAGCACCACAACGGCCCGGCATCCAGTCCGGCGGTGGCAGTCGGTCGGCGGCGGGATGATCGTCGCGGCTGCGCAGTTGTTCGGGCAGATCAGCCCACTAACCGAATGGTCTCGTGGCGGGCGCCGCCGAGCAAGCGCCGCCCCGCCGCCGGTCCCGCACAAGGACACACATGGCGATAGAGATCGAGGTACCACGCGAGATCACCGCGCATCGCTCAGTCGGTCATGGATGTCATGGCGGCAGTCGCGTGCGCTGCCGCCACGACCATCCTCGGTTTCGCGACGATCTCGTCGGCTACCCCGCGGACCCCTGTTGAGACGAGCCAGTACATAGTGATCGACGATCATCCCTTCGCGGCCCTGGGCTGGTACCGGCCGCGCGGCCTTTTCGAGAAGTACGCCGTACATCATCAACCACCAGCGCAGCCGCCAGCCGCGTGTACGGGATGATCTTCCCCAAGTCCAGCCATCCGCTCGACGGCGGGCCGGTTCCGCGCAAGGCGCAAGCGGAACCGCAAGAAAAACCAAATCCCGCCGCGCAGCCTGCCCGTGGAGCGTGACTCGCATGTTTAAGTCCAAGAAAGACGCAGACAGCCGAAGAAGAAGAAGAAAGTCCTCACGGCGCCAGATCCTGCGCGCCCAGGACGTCCTCGACTCACGAGGCGCTCGCGGACTCGGGGATTCCGCGTCCTCGACGACCAGCACTTCCATCACGCTGCGCCCGTCCGACGTCAACTCAGTCGTGATCGCACCCGCCCCACCAGCAGGAATCGACTCATCGAGCAGTACGCGAAGTTCCCTCAACAGCCTGACTCCGCCCACCACCTGCAGGTCAGCGCATCAACAGGGTCATGGATCAGGAGACCGTCGAGGAGGCCGCTCATGCCCTACCGGCCTGACTCGTACAACGCCCTGCGCCGCGAGTTCAACCGGTCATCCACGACCGCCCGCCACCGGTAGGAACAACACGGTGACCGACAAGCACTCACGATCACCGTGGAGTGCCTGAGGACTACGAGGACGGGCGCGCGCCCGATGCGCGTCGCCACCGAGACATGACAGCCACCCTGCGCGCGTCGGCGGCCGCACCGCGGACGTGGTCACCGGGCAGGCGCGCCCGCATCGTCCACTCCTTCACGCGCCCCGGCGAGCGCTTCGACTTCGACTACGCCCAGCTGGTGGACCCGGGAAGTCGTCGAAGACTTCCTGGCTGCGCATGGCCTCGACTCTCCAACGCGCGGCACGTGCGGATCGAGAACGAGGAGGTCTCCCCACCTGCGCGTCCTGCGGCCGGAGGAGCCGCCCGGCTGCCTCCGACCGGCTCGTCAAAGAGCCTCACGATCCCAACATGAACCTCGCGTCCTGCTGCACATCAGCCCCATCGACCAGGGCGAGTGGCCTGACCTGGTCAAGCGCCGCCTCGCCGACATATGCGATCCAGCGCGCCAACGAGACGCGCAACTCACCAAGCAGGCCTTCCTACGACCTCATGCCCCACGAGCTGAGGCGTCCTACGAGGCGGGCGTCGACCTGTGCACACGAGCTGGAGACGTCGAACCAGAAGCCTTCACCACGACCCTGCTGGTGGCGTGGCGGCCAGCAGCATCGAGGAGCTCGACTCCGCCGCGAGCGGTCATCCAGGTGGCAACCGCCAGTCCTGCTGCTTTCTCGACGGCGCGCTACGTGCAGGAGGCCGCCTTCAACGCGTTCCTGCCGCTGCAGGTGCAGGCTGCCGCTGTTCCGCACACTGACGACCGGCACCACGGCGGTCAGTGATCCCCTTCACCTCCCAGGAGCTCTCGAGGAGGACGGCGTCTGCTACGGGGTGAACGCCTGTCGAAGAACCTGATCCGCCCGCGCTCCACGCCGATGAACGGCAACGCCTTCTTCCTGGGCACCTCCGGTCGGCAAGTCGATGTACGCAAGTCGGAGATCCACCAGGTCCTGCTCAACCGCCCCGAGGACGAGGTCATCATCATCGACCCCGACCGGGAGTACGCGCCCGTCGGGCACGAACTGGGTGCCACCACGGTGGAGATCCACGCGGGCTCCCAGCACTGCGTGAACCTGATGGACATCGCGCGACTCGACGGAGGGCGACCCGGTGCGCCCTCAAATCCGAGTTCGTCCTGTCGATGTGCGAGTTGCTGATCGGCGGCACGACGGGCCTGTCGCCCTCCCCAGCGCTCGATCATCGACCGCTGCGTCACGGCGATCTACAACACTTTCTTCTCCAAGCGCAGGGCGCCCATGCCCACCCTGGCCACGCTGACCGACATGATCCGGCGGCAGGACGACGCCGAGGCGCCGCAGCTGGCGACCAGCCTCGAGCTGTACTCGACCGGCTCGTTCTCCGTCCCGCAGCAGACGAACGTCGACACCTCCAACAGGTTCGTCATCTACGACATCTCCCAGCTCGGCCAGTCGCTCGCGCTCCTTCGGCATGCTCATCATCCTCGAGCAGATCTGGAACCGCGTCATCCAGAACCGCAAGCGAAGGGCATCCGCACGTGGCTGTACATCGACGAGTTCCACCTGCTGTTCTCCAACGACTACGCGGCCGCCTACTTCCAGTCGATCTTCGCGGGCCCGCAGCACGGCCTGAACTCCGACGGGGCCTCACGGCAGAACATCGAGGAGCTGTTTCATGTCCGAGCGGGCGCGCCTGATGCTGGCCAACTGCGACATGCTGGCCCTGCGTTTCAACCAGACGCCCACCGACGCGAGTCTTGCAGGAGCTCTTCCAGTTCTCGGACGAGCAGCGCGGCGACTACTCCCATGTCCCCGCGGGCCAGGGCCTGAAGATGGGCCAGGTCGTCATCCCTTCGACAACTCGATCCCGGTCGACACGCGGATGCGCAAGGTCTTCTCGACGAAGCCCGGTGAGATGATCGACGCCCAGCAGTACCGACAGCCCATGAGCAGGTGAGGGAGAACGCCATGAAGTTCCAGCAGTTTCACCCGACGACAAGCACGCCAAGACGGAGCTGAAGACGCGCGTCGTCCGGTCACGCAGTCGTCGGGGTCCGCCCCTGCACGAGGGCGCTCATGGCGTTCCGCAGACGACCGGCGGGTCCGCCCTGCACGAGGGCGCCCACGGCGCCGTCCACCAGCGGCGGCGCCGCCCATGCGAACGGGTTCGACGCTGCGCCGTCCACCCGACCCGGTCGGAGCGGTCGGCTCCAACGCCTCGAGCCTGGATCCCCAAGCAGTCGATACGGGCCGTCGGGGACAACCCGCTGGTAGTTGGCAAGAGGCGCGGCGACTGCGGCATGGCGAGGGCCTGGTCGGCGGGAAGCTGTCAGCGGAGGCTCCAAGTCCCTCCTGCTCAAGACACGGGGCTCGGCGACGCCCTTTCTCCCTGGGTGGGATGACCGGCAAGATGTCCGCCGCCGTCAAGGCGTCCAAGTTTCATGATGCTGCTGGGGCCATCAACGGGACGAAGGCCGCTAGCATCGCGGCGCACGCCGCCCAGGCGGTCTCGCACCATCATCGTCGCCTCGAAAGCGATCGGCAGCCTCGTCGCCACGGCGCTGATGGCGGCGAAGAACCTGTCCCTGCTGGGCATTGTCATGGTCGTCGCCACATCTCCTGTCCTCCTTCCTCGGCCCCTCGGCATCGAGATCGCCCAGCAGGAGAGGAAGGTGGCCGGAGCGTAGCCGCGAACGTGCCCCCGAGTACGCCCAGCACAGTCAACCAGGCGGGCCCATGTGCCCCGAGATCACGGCCCCTGATCGCCGCGCAGATCGAAGCGGAGTCCGGTGGAACCCGAACGCTAGCTCAGTTCGTCGGCGCCCAGGCATCAGCCAGCTCATGCCGGGCACCCAAGCGACGCAGGAGGGGACTACAACGGCGCGACGGCCGCGCTGATCCCTGACCCCTGCGGACGCGATCCGCAGGGGCATTTCATGTGCTCTGATCGTCGCGACGCTCAACCCCCACGTGCCTCCGGCGCGCGGTGGCGGGCAGCATCCAGGAGGTCGCCCTGGCTGGTTACAACGCCGTACCCCGGCGCGGTGATCAGCAACGGCGGCATCCCGCCCCACGCCGAGACCCAGAACTACGCTCTGAAGATCCTCGCCCTCATGGTCAGGCACCAGGCGGCGCAGGACGTCGCCGCCGTGGGCGGTTCGCTCGGAGACGCGCTCGAGGGCGAAGTCCATCGCCATGGACGACACGAACCACTACGTCCTGGGGAGCCAGGGCCCCACGGCCTGGACTGCCTCGGGCCTGACGGGCGCGTTCATGGCGCGTCTGGCGTGGCCCTGCCCCGCACGGCCAGGAGCAGTCCACTGCGCCCGGCGGCGTCGATGTCCCCTGCGACCAGATGCAGCCCGGGGATCTGATCTTCTGGGACCGGGGGACGGCAGCTGGCACACGGCCATCGCGCTGGGCGGCGGCCAGATGGTGAGGCGTGACTCGCCGGAGAGCGGCATCAATATCGAGCCTGTCTTCCTCGGTGTGCGCAACGTCCGCCGCTTCCGTGAAGCCCCTGCGCTCCGTCTCTGCATGAGTCCGCTACGAGGAGTCCCAACGTCCATTGACCCCTGCGTGACCGTCGTCGAGCCTCACGAACTCGCCCGCAAACCGCAGCCTGTGGGAGCTACGGGTTCTTCGACGACCTGAGTCCCACGGTTCGTCGTGGCTCCAGTTGCAAGCGACTGGTGCCCGTTCCGCCAGGGGCGTCCAGAACTTCGCGGAGATCCCCGATCCGCCTACCTGCCTCCCGAGTTGGTCGAGGAGCCGGTCGCGCGGCTTCTTCCTCGCGCAAGCGCAAGCCCCCGCAATCCGGTCGTCGACGGCCCGCGCCTCCCCGCGCAAGGCGCCGAAGAAGAAGCAGGGCTTCGTGGCCCCACCTGACCGGGGGACGCTGAGCCTCTCGGTCCCCTCCCCGCGATCATCGCCGGGCCGTGGTGATCGTCCCGGTGCCTGGGCCTGCTCGTGTTCCAGCTGGTGAGGAACCAGAAGCCCACGACGGATCCCAACGCGGGGCGAGGCGGGGAAATACCGCGTCGGACACCCAGCAGAGCGCGGCGATGTCGGGGACCTCGGCGACCAAGGCCTGAACTCCACGGGGGCCACGTGCCGAGGCGCGTCCCCACCGCTGACGGGCCAGGCGTTTCGTGCATCGCCGAGGGCGAGGAGGCCACCCTGCTCGGGTGAGAACTCGATGGGCCAGCTCGGCACCGCCGACTTGGCGACCGCGCGCGCACTTTCACCTTCACCCGCCCACTGCGGCGCGCTTCCCGGGTGGCGGCTGCGACGACTTGCCTGCGCCTCTGACCTCGTCGGAGGTGTGGTGCTGGGGACAACCGCTGGGCGCAGACCGGCCATGGCAACAGCGAGGTCACATCCCCGGCCCGGTCGTGGGGTCTCGGCGGCGCCATCAGGACATCGCGGCGGCAGAGCCCACGCCTGCGCCCTCACGGACCAAAGGAGGTGGTGCTGGGGTGAACATCGCCCACCAGGTCGGGCGACGACAGCGACGACATCGTACCCGTCCCCGACGCAGGTGGAGGGCCCTCGACAGCCTCGAGATCACGGGCATCGAGGCGCTCGAACTTCACGACCTTCGTCCCGCACGACGCGCGGAGGTGGGGGCGTGGGGCGACAACACGCGCCACCAGATCACCAGCACTGATGCCTCGTACCCGCCGCCCACCCAGATCAGCGAGCCGACGGAGGGCACGGGGAACCCCGGGGCACTGAAGTACCCAGGCACCGTCGCAGAACGGGCGCCCGCCAACCCGTCGAATCAGCGGGCCCAGTGACACGCCATGAAGGACGCGCTCAAGAAACTGGTCGAGTTCCTCTCAACGGCAACGCATCATCAGTCGATGGTGACTACGACATACCGAAGTACAATGACCACCAGTGACTTAGTGGGAATATCGCAGGCTACGCGGTGATGCCCGTCGCCCTCACAGTCCTCGCGAGTCGTGATGATGGTGGAGCTCAACCGGAAGGCCTCCACATCGAGGCCGACCACCAGACAGGCGTGAAAACTCATCGCCGCTGTGATCTTCAAGGGCACATCATCCTGGTGATGGCCGTCAGAGAACTCGAACATGCTCACTCATCGCCATCCGCGCCCTCTGTCTCCACCGTGCTCAACGACGGAACGTGAGCGGGAGGGCGGTCCGTGAACGCGAACGGCGAGGCGGTCAGCGCCTTCCAGGCGAGCACGATCAGCGGGCCTCGCCGGTGGACCAGGTGGGCATGCTCATCTTCCTCCCTCATCCCCTTCCTGGTCACCCCTGGCTGCCAAGGCGACGCTCACGTGATCGTCGTACTGCTGAGCTTTCGCGGAACTGTACATGCTCACCGCCTTCGCCGCCCTCGCCTTCCTGGGCAACGATGAGACCAAGTCCCTCGGCACCTCTTCCTGAGGGAAGTACGTCGAAGTGCGCACACGTGGTGCATGCATCGTCGCGTCCAGGGCATCCAGCAGGGCATCATCTCCGCAGCCGCCGGGAGTGACGACAACCGCTCTTCCTGAAGTGAGCCCGCTAGGCTCGGACGACCTTCGGCGTGGCTGGTGGGCACCACCTTCCGACTCCTCATCACGCCTGGTGATCCGTCATGATGGTGGTCCTCGGTCGGGCAAGATCGCGAAAAGCGATAGCCGGAACAGCTGATGCGCCGCCTGGGCGCGCCCGAGCGGCGCTACCGTTGCCGTAGGCGGCACCGTGTCCGAAGGGGCCATCGCGAGTGACGACGCGTCCACGCTGGCGCAATGGATCGCCGAGGCGCACGACATCGTGTTCTTTCGGGGCGCAGGGTGTCGACCGAGTCCGGATCCCTGACTTCCGGGGCGCGAAGGGCTTTACCACCAGGAGCGCGAGATCCTCGAACGGGTGCTGTCCATAGGACTCTCTCCGCCCGCCTCGGGCCCACCACGCGCGGTTCGCCGAAGAGACCGCCCGCGAGGGGTCGTCTCGAACGCCGCCCACTGTTTCCTCGCCACCCGAGCGCGCCGGGAAACTGGAAGGCGGTGGTCACCCAGAACATCGACGGCCTCCACCAGGCCGCGGGCTCCAAAAGCGTGTCCGAGCTCACGGGAACTGGACGAGGCTGAGTGCACGGGTCGGCGCGCGCTCCACCATCGACGACTTCGACGAGGCCCGCCGCGCGTGCCCCACTGCCCGTCGTGCTCCGCCGGTGCGCGGATCATCGTGTTCTACGGCGAGGCTCTGGACCCGGCGACGCCGGAGGGGCCGTCCCAGCCATCAGCGGGGGCGGACATGCTGATCGTGGGCGGCACGTCGTTGGCGGTCTACCCGGCGGCCGGGCTCATCGATTACTACAGGGCGGGCGCCTCGTCCTCGCTGAACGCGAGCGCCCACTCCCCTACGACGGCGCGCTGACCTGATCATCCGCGAGCGCCGGCCGCGTCCCCGCGCAGATCCAGGGCACGTGGAGCAGGTGCCGCAGTGCGGCCAGAGTGCGGCGGCGTGAGGCAGTTTCGGCACCCGAGCCCACAGCGCTGACTCACGCAACAGCGCCGCCCGCCCCACTGCGCCGCCAGCGCCCCATCGATGGGCCAGCTGGCGGCGCGGCATCACATGGATCAGCCCGCGCCTTGGGATTCTGGGACGCCGAGCCGCGGCTCTACTGCTACCTCCTTCCGTGTCGTCCATCTTCCCGTCGTCCATCTTTCCTGTCGTCCATCTTCCCGTCGTCCATTCCCCTTCACGCCACGCCCGACATCGAGTTCTCCATCTTTCGTGTCCTGCGTCATCGACGGCGACGACGGGTTCTCCATCTTGTCGTTGGCGGAGTTCTACAGGCCGCCAAACCAGCGGCGAAGACGACGGACAGGGCGGCTGCCAGAGCCGCGCGGCGAATACTCATTGCGTGATTCCTTCTGTTGACGGGCGCCCGTTAGCGCCTTCACCTCCTATTCGGCGCGAACAGCGCCACTGGATCACCCGCAGCCATCAGTGACATACACACACACGACATCCGCTGATCCACGACTGCGACCGCGACGAATCAGGAGTAGCACCACAGAAAGCGATGCCATGACAACCCTGGTCCTCATCAGATTCCTCGGTGGCCTCTCATCACGGGCATCTCCCCGTGCATCCTCCCTGTCCTCCCCGTCATCTTTCATGGCGGGTGGCGCCGCTCAGCGCGCCCCTCCCCTTCCTTCGCTGCTGCTGCACTGGCACCCTGCATCTCCCTCGGGGGACTGCCAGCTACATGAGAAGACTCACTGCGCGACCCGGCCAGCGCCGCGCCTCGAAATGGCGCCCACCAGGTCGTCGCGGGACTGGTCCTCAGCTTCACAGCATCGCATCGCCGGCTCACACTGCTCACAGCGCTCCACCTGCCCCAGGATTTCATCCGGTGGGCCGGAGTGGTCCTACTGGTCTCATCGGCGGGCTAGATCGTCCCGCCGGTCTGTGCACGTCCTGGGAGAAGCCCTTCGCCGCACTCTCCAAGGCCGTCAACACGGGGACCCAACGGCTTCGGCCTGGCATCGTCCCCGCCACGGTGCCCCTGCGCGGGACCTGCACTGGCGGCGGTGAGCGCCGCCGGCCCACCGGCCGCATCCGGGGCCGACACCGTGGCCCTGGCGCTCCTTCGCCGCGGGCACAGCGATCCTCCTGGCTCCGTCCGGCGGGGCGCCGCCTCACTGAGCGCGTCTCGCGTTCAGCCGCCACCAGCGGCGCGTGCGCAGCGCCGCGGGCGCCACTCGTCCTGGCGTTGGCCGCCGACCGTCACCGAGGCCTGCTGCCGTCCTCCAGATGGGCGCCGCCCGACTACACGTCAGCGCTGCAGCGCAGCGCCGATCCGTCCGGAGCAGGGGCGAGGCTGCGCTCAGCCGCGTCGACGGCGCGATGACCCTGGCGGACTCGCGGCGCTCCCCTTGAAACGCACCGCGCGCGGCTCAGCACGGACGGCGAGGCGGCCCCAGGGCAGTGGAGCGACCCTGGTCGACTTCTGGGCGTACTCAGCATCAACTGCCAGCGCTCCATCCCCGGGATCGAAAGCGACTTTACGCAGGCGTACCGCCCCTACGGGCTCCAAGTCATCGGCGTCCACCCCCGAGTACGCCTTCGAGAAGGGAGACCGCGAACGATCCAATCCGGGGCGACAAGCTGGGCATCACTGCCCTGATCGCGTCGATTCCGACCCTGGGAGACCCGGACGGATTTCGACAACCACTACTGGCCCGCCCAGTACCTGGCGGACGCGCACGGGCAACTGCGCTACCGCACTTCGGAGAGGGCGGTGAGGCGACCCTGAGTCACTGATCCGCCAGCTCCTGGTCGACCAGGGCAACGCGTGCCCGACCCAGTTTTCACCGACGACGGCGTCGAAGGAGTGGCCTCTCACCGCACGCCTGAGACCTACTTGCGCCACGAACGTGCAGCAGCTTCGCGGGGACGGAGGGCCCACTCCGCCGGACGCGCGACTCACTGCGGCTCCCTGGCCTCGTTAGGGCGCGGACCGCTTCGCCCTGCAGGGTCGGTGGACCATCGGCGCCCAGTCGATCAGCCCCGCCGACGACGAGGCGGAACTGCGCCTCATGTGGCGCGGGCGCCGCGTGACCTGGTGGTCTCGGGCGAGGGCGACCTCACCTGGAGATGGACGGCCAGACCCACACCAGCATGTGAGCGGCACCCGGAACTCGATGCGACGCTGGTGAAAAGGGACACTGATTCCTCGAGGCTGCTCACCGTCACGGCCAGCTAAAAGGTTTGGCGCTCTACTCCCTTCACCGGGTGACCGCGTGCTGCGGAGGAACAGGTGGCATTGCGCGGCGCGCCCGCGGCGGAGACCCCGCCTGGCGCGGGCGCCACGGCCTCACCATGAGCACCGTGACTGATACCGCCCCGCACGCGACCTGGGCCGCGAAGACCGCAACTGGTTGCCGAAGGGATAAGCGGGCGTTCGCGAGGCTCTACGACGCCCTGGGCGCCCACGCTCTTTCGCGCTCATCCGCTGCGTCCTCTGGAGGACCGTGCTGCAAGCAGGTCCTGCAGGGACACGTTCCTCCACGTGAGGCGCGCCCCTCCTACGACCCCGGTCGCGGCAGCGTCCGCGCCTGGCTCACCACCATCGCCCGCAGGCGGGCGATCGACCGAGTGCGCTCGGCCCCAGGCGGCGCGCGACCGCGAACCGCTCGCCCCGGACGTGGACTGGGACCAGACGGCGGAGGGGAGTCCCCATTGCGGGCGAGACGTCCGCCGCGCTCCGGCTCCCTGGGAGCCGCACAAGGCCTCGTCATCCTCCTGTCGTACTTCGGGGGACTGAGCCATTCGAGGATCGCCGACGCGACGGGACTGCCGCTCGGCACCGTGAAAAGCACGATCCGCCAGGCCCTCGCCCGCCTGCGCACCATCTTGGAGGAACGATGAGCGACCACATCTTCGACGACGACGAGACCGCTGCCCGCCTCGCCGCCTCCCTCGCCCCCATTGAACCGCCGCACAGGCGCTGACGACCTCCTCGCCGCGATCGAGGAAGTCAGAGGAACAGTGGCCGCAGACCGAGGCTCCTGCGCGCGCGGCCGGAGGTCATCCTTGTTCGCGCGCGTCCTCACCGAGGCGGCTGCGGCGGTCGCGCTCTTCGCAGCGGGGATCGGCGTGGGCCGGTGGACCACGATGACCTCAATGGAGTCCACCAGTCACTACGCCGCCCTCAACCAGGCGCAAGACGTACGGCGCTCCACCGACACCATGCCCGACGGGCACGTTGTCACCCTCACCTGGTCGCCGGAAATGGGGATGACCGCGATCACCACGCCCTCGGCGCTGCGGGCACCTGGAGGACAGGTGATGCAGGGTGTGGGCGCGCCACGGGAAGCACCGTCGAACTCCTGGCGTTTTAGCGAGGCGGGCGGGACCTCCTCCGTTGACATCATGCCCCAGCCGGGCGGTGAGATCTTCTTGACCTTGCGAGCCCCAGGGCGGGTCCGCCCAGCCGACGGGCGACGCCCTGTGGTCCTGCGCGTCGGGGGCCCCGGACTCCGCGCCGCCCTGCGTGCGCACGACCGGACAGCGGGCCCACCTCGGACGAGGCGCTCTCCCCACAACCGCGCCCCACTCTGGGATGGGGGACGACCGTCTGACGGGCAATCAGGCGTGGTCTGGAGCGGCGCCACATGCCTCGTTCTACGCGCACAAGGACGGATCACGAGCTGCGACCGCGCGACAGGGCGGAATCTAGCCGTTGTGTGCGCAGTGCTGTTTCGTCAAACCAGCTCTTGTGCGCGTGCCTGAGCGAGGCCGTATTGCCTGATTCGGTTCTTCTGCGCGTAGTTGTGGGGAGGCTGTGCGCGGCTTGTTGTCGGTTCTTTGGCGGCTTCGTGCGCTGTGCCGCGGGATTCACGGTGATTTGCACTTTATGGCGCCTTTGCACCGCGGCCGACATGCGGGTCCCGGTTTCCGGCGTCGGGGCCTAAGCTGGTGCGGGCGGCCTCGTGGTGCTAGCGGGGCTCAGCGTGAGTGCGGTCTGAGCAAGTGGCCGTGCGTGCGTGATGGTGGTGGTGGTCGGCGCGGCGGCGGGTCCGCCCGTGGCTGGTGGTGGAGCGCGGTGGCGCGGTGGTTGGAACAGCGTTCGGCGGTGCTGCGGTCACGGTGGACGATGGCTGAGGACAGGGCGCGCGTGCCGGGTGAGCCTTCGGCCCGACGACCGACGCCTGGCGGCTCGCCGTCGTGGCTCTGGCATGGCGCGCGCGGCCGGGCGCGGTCGACCCCACCGGGAGTCGGGCTTGCGTGCCATTCTGCAGGGTCCACCCACACCCACAAATCGCACATCACGCCCTAACGGCGCACGTAGTCGACCAGCGCAGGTGTGGAGCGCTCGATAACGGCCAGGGTGTCCACGAAGTCCCCGTAGTCCCCGTACCAGGGGTCAGGGCAGGTCCTTGTCCCGGCCGGGCCCCTCGGGCAGGTGCGCGCACTGGGGGTCGAAGTCGCGGAACATGCGGATCTCCGGCGCCCTCCCGCCGGGGCGGGCGCGGTCGCGCAGCCGCGACAGCGCCGCGTAGTGCGACGACGTCATCGCCAGGACCAGGTCCCAGTCGGCCAGCTCGTCGGCGCGCACCTGCCTGGCGCGGTGGTCGGGGACGCCGTGCCCGTGGGCGCGCAGCACTCGGGCGGCACGGGGTCGATGGGGTTGCCGTGCTCCTCGTCGGACACGCCCGCGGAGTCCACGCGGACGGCGCCGGAGAGCCCACCGGCCGCCACGGCCTCGTCGAGCACCTGGTGGGCCATCGTCGACCGGCAGATGTTGCCGGTGCACACCATGAGGACGCGCATCGAACCCCCCTCACAGCAGGGCCAGGTAGGCGCGGAGGGCCTCGGCGCTGTGGGCGGCCGCGCGTTCGCCGTCCATGTGGAAGGCCTGGTCGGCGCCCGGGCCGCACAGGTCGGACACTGCGCGCAGCGAGATCCAATCGACGCCGCAGCTCCACGCGACCTGGGCGATCGCGCACGTCTCCATGTCCGCGCCCATGGCGTCGGGGAAGCGCTGGCGCATCGGCTCGGCCACCTGCTCGGTGCAGAAGGAGTCCGACGAGACGATCCGCCCGACCCGCACCGGGTGGTTGACGAGGCCGGCCAGGGCGTCGCACCTGGCGGCGGCGCGCTCGGAGGAGGATTAGTCGACGGGCATCCGGGGGATCTGCCCCAGCGCGTAGCCGAAGGCCGTGGCGTCAGCCTGCCCGTGGACGGCGCTCACGCCGACTGCGATGTCGCCGACGTTGATGTCGCGCGCGAGGCCGCCCGTGGTCCCCGCGGCGATCACGATCGGGGGCGTCGACGAGCACCAGAGGCCCGTGCGGTGGCTGCCGCGGCGTTCGCCTCGGCCGATCCCGGGAGGTGACGACCAGGACCGTGCGCCCGTCTGATGAGGCCGAGGCGGAAAGCGCGCTGCACGTGGCGACCGGGGGCGCCTGCGTGGACTGCGCGGGCGTCTCCTCGTCGCCCATGGTTCGAGGAGGTGGGAGCAGCGCGCGGCCTCGCATGTCCATGGCGCACTGGATGACGGCGTCGGCACGGACGCGCCCGGGAAACTCAGGTTCTGCCTCATGGCGGGCACAGCCTGCAGGGCGGCGCGCCGAGGCCCCCTGGCCCGCTCCGTCAAGCGGGCCCCGCCCGGGCGTCCCACCGCGCCGACCGGACGATCGCGTCGCACTGGGCGACGACCCTGCTCGCGCGAGTCCGCGCCCGGCCTGGTGAACACGACCCGCGCTGCGCGGGCGGGTCGCCCGGCACCTCGATCCAGTAGTCGACGAGGAGCATCTCCTGCTCGGGGCGCGCCCCGCGCCGGGCGAGCGGGCCTGACGGGACGGAGCGCAGGAGGCGGCGCGCCCGCGTCTCGATGACCGCGATCTCGTCGTCATCGTCGGCTGTTTCCGCGAAGTCGCGCACGGTGGACCAGCGGCCCGTCGGAGGGTCCTGGGAAGGGCCAGCCGGAGCTGACGAGGTCAGCGCCGGTTCCGTGCGCTTCGCCGAGTCTCAGGAGAACGGCGAATTCCACGCCCCGCTGGACTTGGCCTGGAGGCGGGTGCGCTGGAGCCAGCCTCGCGTGCGCTCCGCAGCCAGCCCATCGTGG